>JAEEGK010015846.1_pt1 | contig 16640 bp, 12 predicted proteins | sample 8958771 | NCBI WGS metagenome assembly JAEEGK01 (sample SAMN16246547, study PRJNA631951) | gut metagenome | biome: gut microbiome; feature: rumen; material: SC-attached | host: Bos | place: Iran: Karaj | collected 2018-10 | reverse complement strand
AATAACGATAAAATAAAAGAATAAAAAAGTCGTCAACAAGCAGAAAGTTTAAGAAAATTAAATATAGAAGAAAAAACCTCAAAACAATTAGCAAAAAGAGCAATAAATAAAGGAATAAATTATGATGAAGAATTAATAAAAGAAGTAAAATTAATGAAAAAACATATAAATGAAATAAATGATATAGATGACACAACTCACACAATAAGTTTTTATTCAACTTGTACAACTTTAGATGGAATAAAAGAAGTTTGTAATATAAAAGAAGATTTATTAGAAAAATTAACTGCAATGGATATATTAAAATTAATAAATATTGTTGGAATTGCAATTAAAAAAAAATATGATAATTATATTGATCCAATGTTATATAGAATTGATAATTTATATCAAGGAACATTTGTTTCTATAAGTGATATAATAATGGCAATGGAAGTTTCAGGAGGAAAAAATTTATGTCAAATTGGTAATCCTGATAATATTATTACTAATGTTATTCCAATTTATGACGATGAAAAAATTCATTTATTCTTATTAAAATATGCAAAAAAAATTTTAGAATATTCATCCTCAATTGGAATGAGGAAATTAATTGCTGATATTCCTTATACTTATGAATATACTTTACTAAGTGGTTTATGGAAATTATTAGGTTTATTATTAAAAGATAAATCTGAAGTTAATATTAAATTATTTATTAAATTAATTATTTCTTATAAAAATGCTTCTGGAAATCATTTTAATTATGTTATTGATTTAATTAAAAAACAAAAAAATATTATTAGTGATAAATCACTTTTTATTGATTATAATACTATGATTAATATGACTAATCCTATTTGTTATTTTGTTAATAATATTAAAGATGATAGTGATAAAAATTTAATTAAAAGAATTTTAAGATCTATTTATCAATTTGAAGTATATCAATATTTCAGAACTTTAAGAAGAAAACAAAATCCAAATGATTTAAGAAATTTTAATATAAATTTATTAAATGATTTATGTTCAATTGATGTTGAGAAAAATAGTAAAAAATTAACTCCACTTTTTGAAAAAGAAAATGATGAAAAAACATATGATAAATATGAAATAAATGATTATAAATTAGATGAATTTTTAAATAAATTAAAAATGTTTGATATTATTAGTATTGTTCCTCATTTTTTAAAATGTGCTTTTGAAGAAAATCCAGTTGAAAATTTTAAAAAAATTCAAATAAATAATATTGATGAAAAAATATTTAAAGAAAATATGGGAATTGAATATGATTTAAGAAAATTTAAATTTTTTTGTGTTGTTCAAAGTTTAATTTATAAAGAAAAGAAAGATAGATGTGATATTAATAAGAAAGAAATGTTAATTGATGATTTAGTAAATGAAAATAAAGGTGAAGAAATGGTTAAAAATTATGTAATTAGTCAATATGAAAGTTATTTTAATAATTTAAAAGTAAATAAATCAAAAGAAGAAGAAAAAATACTTTCAAAAGATTTTAATGATAAATTTATTAAATGTGATAATAAAGAAGAAATAGAAAATTTATTACAAAATGGAATAATAAAAGGAGAAAGTAAATATATTTTAAAAGATATAAGTGATAAAAATTATAATATATTAATAGAAAAATTATTAGATAAAAAAGAAAATAATATTCCTTTAAGAGGATTAAAAATAATATATTTAATAACAGGAAGAAAATTAGATAATAATATATTATGGAATAAAGGGAATATAAATATAAATATATTTAGAAAAAATATTAAAGATTTTATAATATATTTAAATGAAGAAGAAAAGAATTTTTATTATTCTTTAAAATCAAAATTTTCATATAAATATAGAGAAGGATTATGTAATCGTTTAGGACATAGTAATGAAAAAAAATCATATTGGGCATTAGGATTTAAATCTTTAAGTGAAATGGCATCAATTGTTGATAAACAAACTATGGATGAATATAAAAAAATTCATTTTAATTGTTGTGGATTAAGTATTTATAATAAAGTTCTTCCATATAAAAAACAAAAAAAAAAAGTTTTAAACAAATTAAAGAAATAAAATTAAAAATATATTTTTATGATTTTTTAAGTAAGATTTAATCTTTTTATTATATTTATATAAATTTAACTTTAAATTTTTATTAAAATATAAAATTATTTTTTGTTTATATCCACAATAAAACTTAAATATATTAATACTTTTATTTAATTAAATTTTATTAAAATAAAAAAAATTATCATATAAATTCTATAACTCTAAATCATTAGTTTTAAAAACATAAAATAGATGAAATTTTAATTAAAAAAATAAAAAATTTTAATTTATTGATTTAATATAGATTTAGATTTAGATTAAAATATTAAAAAAAAAAAATAATTACTTTTAATTAAATTTTTTTCTAAAAAATAAAGATATTTTAGGTTTTTATTAAATTCTATTTATTTAGGAGGAAATTTTTTTCTTTCTTCGGCAAGTTCTTTTTTAATTCTTATTTTTTCTTTTTTGTTAGTCGTGTCATGGAAAATTTTTTTACATTTTCTCATTTTTGTTCCCATTTTACAACCTGGTTTTTTATTACAACATTTATTTCTGGTATACCAAAAGCATGATGAGTATGATTTATTTTTAATTTCACAAACCATTTTAGGTACTTTTCTTTCTTTAGGTTCTTCTTTTTCTTGTTGAGATGTAATTAATGTTATTAAAATTGCAATAACTAAGAAAAAAATTTTTTTCATTTTTATTTATAAAAAATTAATTCATTTTATATAACATATAGAAAAGATTTTTTTGAATAAATTGTAAAACAAAAAATAAAATTAATATTAATTTAATTATTAATTTATTAAATTATTCATCTTTTTTTTTATATATTAAATAAATATAATATAAATATATATTTGATTATTCTTAAAACATATAAATAATTTTATTAAATTTTATTTTTAAATATAAATCTTAAAATAATAATAAATTTTATTATATTAATTGAAGATATTAATGATAAAATAAATAATTATATCTTTCATTATTCTGTAAAATTAGTATTATATATTCCCCTTCTAATTGTCCAATAAACAAATAAAAAATTTAACTTGAAATTAATTTATCATTATCATTTGAATTAGTTTCCCATTTTTATTTTTTTTAAATTGTATTTTTTTTTTTATTTTTTTATTGTTTTTAATAATTAATTAATTATTTTTGTTATTCTTTTTTTATTCTAAATAATAGATAATTAGTCAAAATCAATTTGATTAGTTTTATATTCGTTTTTTAATTATTACTGATTTTTTAATTTAAATTTGATTACATTATTAAAATATATTGAATTTGAATATTGAATAAATTTAAAATATAAAAATAAAATTCAATTAGAATTGAACTCTAATAAATATAAATTAAGTATTCGATATAAATTAACTTAAGTTTTGAAGTCTTAGAAATATAGCATTCATTATTATGAAAAAAGATTTAATTATAATAATGAATATACAATAAAAGATATTAAAAAATTATTAATAAAATAAAGATTTCATAAATTTATATTATAAAATAATTATGGATAATAATTTTATATATATATATAAAGCAATAATCTTCTTAATTTGTTTATTCATTTCATTAAAAAAATGAAGGAACTAAATCAAAAAATTATTATAAAATAATTAATTTTTTTAATGTTTTTATAATTTTATATTTTTTTATTTATTCATATAAATGGAAAAATTAAAAATTTCTTCATTTGAAAAAATAATTCCTTTTATTGATTATTTAACATTATATCAATTTAAATATACTTCAAAAAGTATAATGAATAAATTTAAAGAATTAGATTTATTTAATTGTTTAGATTTAAGAAATACAAAATATAAAAACGAAAATAACACAATATATACAATATTATCAAAACATAAATTCTTAACAAAAATAATATTAGAATTCCGTCCAATAAACGACACTCACATATATAAATTTACAAACAATATAACATATATAAATATAAACTACTGTCAAAATATAACAGATTCAGGATTAATTTTTATATCAGAAAATTGTTTAAATTTAACTCATTTAGAATTATATGTTTTACAAAACATAACAGATAAAGGATTATCTCCAATAATAAAAAATTGTTCTAAATTAATATATTTAAATTTATCTGGATGTCGTCACATTGGAGATGAATCTTTAATGCTTTTAACAAAATATTTACCAAATTTAGAATTTTTAGATTTAACAAGATGTATATTAGTAACTGATGAATTTTTAATAGAATTAGCAAAAAATAATTTAAAATTAAAACATTTAAATTTATATGCTCTTCCAGAATTAAAATGTACTTTTTTAAAATATTTAAATGGTTATGATATTGAATTTTTAGATTTTTGTGGAAATGAATATTTAAATGATGAATTATTTGAAAATGCATCTTCACATTTGAAAAAATTAAAAAGTTTAAATATTTCATGGTGTAATATGGTAACTGATAAATCAATTAAATTTTTATTTGAAAATAATAAAGAATCTAAATTAGAATTATTTTCTGTTCATGGAATTTTAGGAATAACTGATGAAAGTATTAAAATTTTAGAAAAAAATGAAGGTGTAGTTAATAATTTAAATGCAATTGATATTGTTGCTTGTTCTAATATTAAAAATAATTCTAATGAGTATTTGAAAAAGAAATTTCCAAAATTAGAAGTTTTTCAAGTTTTCTTTTAAATGTTTATTTTTTTTTATAATTTATAGTATTATTTGAAATTAATATTATATAATTTTTAAAAATATATTTTGAATTTTTTTTAATTTATGTTTAAATAAAAATGAAGGATGAAAAAAATTCTGATAATAAAATAAAAATAATAAATCAAAATGATAATTCTAAAATTAGATTTTTAAAAGGAGATATTTTTCATAATGTTAATAATAGTGAATCTAATGAACAGGAAGAAATAAAAATTCAAAGAATACAAACTTTTGATAAAGAGAGAAGGAATAAATTTACTCATATCAAAATACCTACATTTAGAAAAATAAATTCATTAAATATTAGTGAAGAAAATGAAATAAATAAATTTGATAAGAAAATAAAAATAAAAAATAAAAACAAAATACATTTGAATAAAAAAGAAATTAATTTTGAATTAAATGAAAAAAAAATAAATGAAGATATTAATAATAATAATATTAATTTCAATAATATTAATAAACATGAAGTTAAAAATGAAACAAATAATACAAAAAATAATAATAATAATAAAATTATAATTAAAAAACAAATCCCTCAATTAGATATGAAACAAGAAAACGTATTAAATTCAAATAATATAAATAAAAATAATAATATAGAAAATAATAATAATAAAAATAAAAACGATAATAATCAAAAAGAATCAAATTATAATTCTATAATAAAAGATTTTTCAAAATATGAATTTGCAAATATAGAAATTAGAAAGCAAATGGAAGATTTTACATATACAAATTTAAATTTCCATAATAAAAATAATCATAATATATCTTTATTTGCAATATATGATGGTCATAATGGAAAATTAGTATCAGAACACTTATATAAAAATTTTGATAAAATCTTATTATCAAATTTAGAAAAAACAAATTATCAAATAAGAAAAAGTTTAATTGATTCATTTCAACAAATAAATTCAAATTTTGAAAAAAATCCAGAAGCAAAAAATACAGGATCAACTGCGACAGTAATATTAATAGATAATAATAATTTATATTGTGCAAATGTTGGTGATAGTCAATGTTATTATATTTCAAAAGAAAAAATAATTAAATTAACTAAAGTACATAATTGTAATGATTTACAAGAAGTTGAGAGAATAAAAAAAAAAAATGGAATAATATTTCAAAATAGAATTTTTGGTTGTATAAATTTAACAAGAACAATTGGTGATATTGAATTTAAAGAATATGGAGTTACGTGTATTCCAGATATTAGTAAAGAAATTTTAAGTGAAAATAATAGCAAATATATTATTTTAGGAAGTGATGGTGTTTGGGATGTTATTGATGAAAATGATATAATTAATATTGAGAAAAAGTATGGTAATAATTGTAAAGATTTTTGCAAAAAAATTATTAAAACTGCAATTGAGAAAAAATCACAAGATAATATTTCTTGTATTGTTATAAAATTTTAAACTTTTAATTTTTGTATTATTTTTTTAAAGGTAAAAAAAATATGAAAAATAAACTGATTTAATAATTTATTTAATTACAACTTTATAAATATATATAATATTTTTTAATTATTATTTTATATATTCTTTTTAATAATTAAAATTATAACTTTAAAATAAAATGTACCTTAAAAAAAAAAATAAATTAGAAGAATTTCATTTAAGAAATAAAATAGAAAATATAATATTAAAAACAAATATTAAACCATGTGCTATTTATCAAGATAATTTATTTATTGCAAAAATGAAAATGAATCAATATTTATATAAAGGAGATTTTTACAGAAATAAATTAGTAAATAATGCTCTTCAATTTTCTTATTCAATGAATAATAAAGAAAAAGAACAAAAAAAAAATAAAATAATAGATTATAATAATGAAAATTTAATTGATTTATCAAAAGAAAAAGATTTTATAATTAGATTATTATTTCAAGAATTAACATTTAAGGAAATTAAAAAAGTAATAAATAATCCTGAGTTTTATATTAGGAATGATTATATAAGACATTTGTTAGATTTTTTTCATCAAAAATATAAATTATATGAAATATTAAATTTTGAAGAAAATAATATTAAAAATGAATCTGAAGATCATAAAATAAATAGATTAATTAGAAGTCAAAAAAATGAAATAATACATAGAGCAAATAATGAGGAAAAAGATTTAGAAGAAATTAAATTAAAAAAAGGATTAGCTCAAAATGTAAAAGAAGAAATAAAAAGAAGAAAATTAAATCAACAAAAAATAAATTCTCAAATTGAACAAAATAATATAATATTGAAAAATATTTTATTAGATTCAAAAAAAGATGTTCAAAGAAAAATAAATTTATCATCAAATGATTATAAAAACCATATATATATGGAAAAATTAAAAAATAAAAGTATTGAAAATTTAACTGCTTTAAATAATAAAATAGATAGTAATCCAAATGATTTAATAGTATATCCTTTTCCTTTAAATGAATCAAAAGTTGAAGTTAAAAATAATGTAAATAATAAATCAAAAATTTTTCCTACTATGCCTAATCCAAGACATGTCAGAAGAAATTCTACTAAAAATGTTAGATTAAAACAATTAAAGAAAAATATGTTAGAAAAAGAAACCCAAAATTTTATTAATAGATATGTTACTGAAATTAAAGAAAGTTTTATTAATAGAGATAAAAATAATTATTTACCATTAATAACAAATTAAATTTATTTGTTAATATTGTTATAATTGATGATTAAAATTAAAAAATAATTTTGAGTGTAATTTTAAATTAAAAAAAATTAATTTATTATTTTATAAATTTTGAGAAAAAAAATTAAATAAAAAAATATTTAAATCTCTTTTATAATAAGAATTCCCATAAAACCATTAATTGAATTATTATTTGAAATAGAAATACTTAATCTACTTCTTTCATTTATATTAATATATTCTTTAAATTTCAATGCAATTTTTTCATCATAAATTTCATTTTCCATATTATTAAAACCTTTAATAATTGAATTATCAATTACTATCATAACATTAGGATAAAAATTCATATTTTCTTTCCTATCGATAAATAATATAAATTCAATTTGATAAATTCCTTTATTTCGAATAGAAATAAAATAATTATTATTTTCCCAAGAAAAATTATCAGGTGACGAATTCACACTTTGAATATTCCATTTAATATTTCCATTTATAATTTCATTATTAGTACTAATCCATTTTCCCATAATATAATCATTACATATTAATTTATTTATATCATTTTGATTTTTTAAAGTTTTTTGAAACTTAATATTATCTACTTTAGAATTAAGATCTTCATTTATCATTGTTAAAGCTTTATTAATATCATCAACATCAACTTTACCTTTTAAATAATTTTTCAATTCTTTAAAATCAACTTTCATTATAAGAGAGTCTTTAATTTGACTAATTTCATATTTTATATTATCAATATCTTTATTTAAAGCAGGAGTAAATATTGTACTATTATTAGAATATTCAGTCATTGACCTTTTATTATTATAATTATTTATATTATTTGTATTATTATTATTATTATCTATTTTAATTGTATTTTCTTCAATTCTTTCTTTTAATTTATCTAATTCATGTAAAGTTGAATTTAATGTTTTATAATCAACTTTATTTTGAAGCAATTCAGTTAAATCTGATAAATTTGGTTTAACACTTAATTCATTACTTATTGTATTCTTTAATATATTATATTCATTATATAATGATTTCATTGATTTATTTAAATTATTCATATTTGTGTTATTATCTAATTTATCCTTATTTATAGTTGATATTAAATCATTTACTATTTCTTCTAATTTATTATTTACTGACAGTGATGATAATTTTGTATCAAGTTCTATATTTTTATCTGATATATTTTCTATTTTTGTATCTAATGTTTTTATTAAAGAATCTAATCTTTGTTTTTCTTGTTCATTTACTCTTTTATATTCATCATCCAAATTTTTTAATTTATTTATATTATCATTTAAATCATTTTTTAAATCTTCATTATTATTATCTAAAATTTTATTTATTCCTTTATTAATATCTTCAGTAACTTTATTTAAAACTTGAGAATCAATTTTATTATTATCTAATTCAATTAAAACTTCATTAAATGCTGAAAATTGTTTTTTAATATTTAATATTAATTGATTTAAATCATTTTCTATTTCTTCTATTTTTTTATTAATAACACTTATATTAATTGAATCTGATTTATTTGCTTTTGTATGTAAAGCACTTATAACAAAGTTTTTATTTGCTTTATTTTCAATTGAATTTTTTATTTCTGCCAATTCTGTATTTATTTTATCAACTTTATTATTTATTAATAAATTTACATCATCTAAACTAACTTTACTTTCTAAATTATTTGTTACATCATTAAAATTTTTCATTACATCTGCATTATTTGCTTTTATTACAAGTGAATTTATTAATTCAGTTTTATCACATTTTTGGTCAATAGTATTTTCTAATTTTTTAATTTGTTCAGTATGATTTTTTAATAATTCAAATATTGAAGTAATACTTTGTTTAAATATATTATTCATAGAAGAAAAATCATTAGAGGAAATTATATCTTCAATTTTTTTTAGTTCATCTAAATTGATTTCTGACATTAAAAATATATAGAAAATTAATATTAAATTTAAAATATTAAAACTTTATAAACATTATAATTAAAAAAAAGTATTTTATTTTATTAAATCCACATCAAAATTAACAGAAATAAATTGTTCATAATATTCAATAGAAATATCACAAATTTTAACATTATCAATTTTTGGAATAGGATATTGCATATTTAATTTAATGAAATTATTTAAAAAAGGAAGACAAATTCCTTTAATATTATTAAGATTCTTTTCAAAATTACTTCCAAAATTTTCAAAATCAGAATAACTATAAATAATATTAGTATAACCAATTTCAATTTTATCAATTTTTCCAGTAATATAATCATCAACAACAATTAAAGAAGCATTAACATAAAAATTAGTATTTAAAACAACAACAGAAAGATCAACATTTCTAACATCAACATTAATTAAAGTAGGTAAAATAAAAGATAATCCCTTATTATTTATACAAACTTGAGGTTCTTTATCAATTTTAAAAGTAATTTCAACTTCTTTTTCCATTCCATATTTTACTCCAAAATCTTTAAAAAAAATTCCTAACCATCCAGTATTTAATTTAATTAAAGGAATATTTGAAGGCATTTCTTCAGGAGTTAATTTATATTTTAAATCATTTAATTTATAAAATGTAAATAAAGCAAAATTTACAACATATTCTGATATTAAAACTTGTTGTGGTTTTCCTATTAAATTATATGATGGTATTCCTAAAGTTAAAAAGTAATTTTTTTTATTTTTTGTTTCTTTAATATGAGTACTAAAATATTGTGCATATAAATTAATTAAAATAAAATTATTTTCAATAATAGGAGTATTTATTAAAGAAAAATCTATTTTAGTTCCTTTTATTTTATCTACTTCAATATCATTTGGAATTAAAGATAAAAAATATTCTAAGCATCTATCAGCTTGAAATTTAATTGCATTATTAATTGCATTATTAATATTTTTTTTAATAATTGGTTTAAACATTTTAATCATTGTTTCATAATCACCACAAAGTATAAAATCATAATCATATTTTATATCAAAACTATTTATTTCACCATCAACAATTAATCTTTCATATTTTTCTTTTTTAGTTTTTATTTTAATAGAAGAACAAATATTAAAATTACTCATATCAAAAACTGCAGAACATTTGCCAGAAATTAATTTATTTTTAAAATCACATTTAAATTTTCCCCATCCTTCTAAATTAGTAATATTAATATTAATAAAATTTGGTGGATTAAATATAAAGTTTACATGTTCTGAAGAAAAATTTTTTATTCCAATTGATATTTCTGAGAAATCTGCATCAATTAAAGATGTATTTATATAAAAATCTTCTATTTCTATTTTTTCTATTATATCATTTATATCATATTCAAAATATTTTACTACAAAATTTGCCAATGATTGACTTATTACTCCACGAATTCCTGTTCCTTCTTTTAAATGTGTATAACAAAAATGATGTGATGGAAAATCTTTTTCTTTATCATTGTAAACTGGATTTAAATTCATATTTTTTTTAAAAAAGTTATTTGGTAATTTTTTTTAGGTATTAACTATTATTTTAAATAAAAATTGTTTTTGGTTTAATTATAATTAGTAATTTATAAAATATTTTTTAAAATATTTTAAAATAAATTTATGTTATAAATTGATAATCAAACATTATTCATAAATGTCAAATATTGATAATATAGAAACACAAATAAAATCATCTCCAGAATTAAATTGTTTATGTAAAAATGATAATATTAAAATTCCATTAGAAGATAAATTAAAATTAAATCAACCAAACTTTCATTCATATAATGGAATTAATGAAAAAGTAAAAAATCCAAATGAAGTCTTATCAGAATTATTAGATAATCTAAATAAAAATTCTTTAAATATTTTTTATAGAGACTCATCTTCAATTTTTAAAAAAAAAATAGATGACTTAAATTTAAAATTTTATTTAGAAACTGAAAAATATTTATCAAATCAATGTAAACAAGAAAAAACAGAAAGTTCACTTTTTATAATTTTATTTAAACAAATAAAAACTTATATAGAAGAAATAGAAAGATTAAATTTAATAATATTAGAAAAAAAATATGAACCAAGAAACACAATAGAAAGAACTGATGAAATATTAAAAAAACAAAAAGATTTTGAAATAAATCAACAATTAATAAAAACATTAAAAGATTCAAAATCATACACAGAAAGTAAATTATTAAAAACTTTATTAAATGAAGATAAATTAAAAAAAGAAAATGAAAAATTAAAACAAGAAAATGAGTATTTAAAAAGACAATTTAATATTTCAAATATTGATAATAAAAATATGATAAAAACATTAACTCAATCAAATTTTTATTCAAAAACTTTTAGTAATTTTATTCATAATGAAAGAGGAATTTCTGATATAACCAAAGCATGTTCAAATTTAAGTTGTGAAAATACAATTGATAATTTATTAAATAAAAAAAGAAATAATTCAGAAAATAATAATTTTTCTTCTACTTATACAATTGGTTTTAATAATTATAATCATTTAATAAATCATAGTTATGAACCTAAGAAAAGTATAGGAATAATAAAATGTGCTAAAGAAAAAATTAAAAATGAAAAAAAAGTATGTTTTGATGGTTTAAATTATAAAAAAAGCAATTTTGAAAATATTAATATTTCATCATTTAATAATATGAGACCTAATCAAATTATGATTTCAAATAATAATAGAATTAAAGAAAGTGATTTAATTTCTGAATTTAATAATTTAGATTTTAGTAGCAATAATCATAATAATAAACCTAGAACTGAAATTATAATAAGTAATTTAGAAGATTATTATAATAATAATAAATCAAATTTAAATAGAGAAAATATTAAAGTTAATACTAAATTAAGAAATTCTAGTTTGGAAAGTTTAAATTCTAATACTAATATAAATACAATTAATGTTAGTGGTAAACATAGTAATAATTATGGAAATAATTTATATACAAATAATAATCAAAAATTAGTTCTTAATAATAAAAAAATTATTCAAAAAAAAATTCCAGTTGTTAAAATGAAAATAAATAAGTAAAAAAACATTATTTTTTAATTTTTTTGTGTATTTATTTGATTATAAATTTTGATATATAATTTTTTAATATATTAAAAACTTTAAATTAGGTTTTATCAACAAAATAATAAAATATATATCATAAATATTTTCTTTTTATATTTCTAAAATTAATTTTTAAATAAAATAATTTTTATAAAAATATATTTAAAAAAAAATATCTTTTTAAAAATTTTTATAATAATTTTCTTAGATAAATGTAAAAACATTATATGGTAAATTAATATGGTTAAAAAACAAAATCTAATTAAAAAACCTAAAAAACAAAAAAACAAAAAAAGTCAAAAAGAAACAAAAATAACTCTTAAAACTAAATCAGGTGAATTAAAAACTCAAAAATCAAAAAAAAACATTAAACAAAATACCATATTACCATCAAATAACAAATACAAAATCAACTATATAAAAAATACAATTAATGAACTTTTATTTTTTTTCCTATTAAAAAATAAAAAATACATAATATCATGTTCAAATAATTTGATATCAACATATATTCCAGAAACAATGCAATTAATTTCAACAAAATCATTAAACATATATTTAACTCACTTACTAGAATTATCAGATGGGAAATTAGTAGGAATTTCAAAATTAAAAATAATATATTATAATATATTAAATGATGGGAATATTCAAATAATAAGTGAAATGCCTTTTGTAATTCCACATCAATGTATAGGAGTTTTTCAAATTAATAATAATTCAATTATAGTTGGAAGAGAAGGAAAAATACATATTTATGACTTTGGTTCTCAAACAACAAAAAAAACAATTATGCTTTTAAATATTGGAAAATATAAAAAAAGTAAATTTTCATTAAATGAACATAGTTCTATTAAATCCTTTTTTTATCAAAGAGAAAGTAATAATATTGTATTAATTTCTAATATTTGTTTATATTTTATGAATATTGAAAATAATAAAATTTATTCTAGATTATCTTATGGAAATGAATTTAGAAAATATGTTGATTTAGGATATGAAAATAAAAATAAATTGTGTATTTTTACTCAAACTAATATTAGAATTTATAATTTTGATGAAGGAAAAGAAATTTTTAAATTTGTTCCTGATTATGCTATTTCTATTGTTGTTAAAGGGAAAAATAAAAATGAAATTGTTAGTGGACAAAAAAATGGTTTTATTTGTATTTATGATATTGAAAAAGGAATTAAAAATAATATGTTTCAAATTTCAAAATGTATTGTTAATTTTATTTTTTATATTAGTGATTTTGATTGTATTTCTAATGCAGAAAAAAATAATTTTGTTATTTATAATTTAAATGATGAAAAAGTTAATGAAAAGTTAAATATTGATAATTCGAAAGATTATAGAAAAATGATTTGTTTAGATAATGGAGATTTTATTTTTGGAAGTGGGAAAAATTTTCTTATTTTATCAAAGAATAAGAATAAATAAAATCTAAATAATATTAATTATATAAAAATTATTATTATTTAAATTTAATCAAAAAAAAAATTTTATTTAGTTTTTAATGGTCTATTTCTAAATAAATTACCTTTCCCATTATAAGGATAATTATAATTAGAAATTATATCTGAAATTGTATTTTTAATATGATTATTTTTATCAATATCAAAATTCCTATTATTTAATTCTTTATGACTACAATTATAATTATTAATATTTAAAGCCATCTTATAAACTTTATGAATATTTTCACCATCTTTCATTTCATTAATATCAAAACAATAAATACTTTGTTCTGATGGATAATTATTATCTAATAAACTTAAATTTCTTTTTTTTTGATAGTAAGAACATAATTCATCTAAATTAATTTCTTTTTCTTCATTATTATTTTCATTATTTAAATTATGAATAGAAAAACCTGATAAATTTTCTCCTAATTCAAAATTTAAAAATTCACTTTCTCTTTCATCATAATCATTTTCTTTTTTTAAATTGTTTTTTTTTTCATTTGATGCACAACTTGAATAATTTGTTTTATTATAAGTATTTAAATTTGTATTTAAATTATTATTTAATTTTTGTCTAATTTGAGGAATTTTTTTCATTGATAATATTTTTTTAGGAATTTTATCTTGTTTTTTAATATCTTCTTTTTTCTCTTTTATTATTGAAATACTAGTTTCTAAAATATTCATTTTTATTTGATCTTCTTTTAATAAATTCATTTTTAAAATTAAATCTCCGCCATTTTTAATATTTTCTTTTGAATTTTGAATTTTATTTTTTATTTTTCCCTTACTAAGTGAATTGGGACAAGAAATTTTTTTTTTAATTGGATTTGTTTTACTTGTTCTTAATGAAATATTTGATGATTTATTTTTTTCTTTTTTTGAGTTTGAATTTTTTGAATTTTTTATTAATTTCATTGAGAAATTAAAAGGTGAATTTAAGTCTTTAAAATTTGAACATGTTCCATATTTATTGAGTGAAGGTTTTTCTAATTTTTTTAATCTATCATTTTTTATTGGTTTATAATTATTTATTATTGGATTTTGGGGTTTTTTGCTTTTTGAAATACTTAATCTTGGATTTAAAGTTTTTTTATTTTTCATTTTTCAAATTTAATTTATTTAAATTAATTTTAATTTTTTATTCTTTGTGGTTGGTCTAAATATAAATTTTATATTCATTTTGAATAATTTTATTGTTATTAAAATAATATATCTTCATTATAATTAATATATAAAAGTATTTCTTATATTATTTTTTATTAAATAAAATCCTGATATTTTAACTAATTTAAATTTTTTAAATAAGAAAATAAAATTTGTATTTTTAAATAATATTATGGTTGATAAAGAATTAAAATTAAAAATAAAACCTGTAAAAAAAATAAGTAATGATTACCAAACTCAAGGAGCTTTATTTTATTTTGAAAAAAATCCTCAAAAGAATAAGAATATAAATCAAATAAAAAAAGAAAATAAAATAGATTATAATGAAATAAAAGAAATATTAAATAATAAAATCAATATTAATAAATCAAATAATGATTATAAATTAATAAAAGCAAGACAACATAAAATAATAAAAAACAATAACATATTAGCAAATACATTTTTAAATTCATTTGAAATAAATAAAGGAAATAAAAAAAAAATATCATCATTTATAATAAATAATAAAAAATGATAAAATTGAAAATTTAATTAAAAACTAAACTATATATTAACATACAAAAAAAATTACTTATTTACTGTTTTATTCAAAATTTTAAAAAATCTATCTTTAATTTCATTATTATATTCATTTTTATTAATTTTAGGAACAATTTCCCATTTTTGAGATTCAAATAATTCTTCATTTTTATCAACATTAATAATTAATCTACATAAAGGACAAGAATTAGTTTTTTCTAATAACCAAGTTTTAATACATTTTTCACAAAAACAATGATAACATTTTAACATTGTATCAACTGTATTTTCAGCACAAATTGGACAAAATCCACTTTCAGTTTCATCTTTTAAAGTTCCATTTTTTATACATAGCTTTAATTTATCATCATAAAATATATTTTTTGAATCTAATAAACAATTAAAAAATAAATAAAATTCATTTAAATCTAATTTTATTGTTTTTTCTTTATTTGATTTAAATGATTTAACTATTCCTTTTATTATATTTTTTGTATTAAATATTCCTTTATCATCTAATGAAAATAAAATTGATAAAGATGTTTTTTCAATAAATATTTTTTGAAGTGTTATTCCATTTATAACTTTTATATCTTCTATTACTTCATCACGTGATTTTATACTATGATTCCAAATACTTCCCATTAAATCTTATTTTTTAATTATAATATTATTTATTTATTTATTTATTTCATTAATCAAAAAAAAATTATAAATCTTTATTGTAAATTATAGTGAATTAAATTATTTTTTTATAAGAAAATTTATATTATTTTTTTAAAGTAAATAAAAATATAAAAATTTTGTAGAATAATATAAATTTAAAAAATGAATAGTTTTCTTGAAACAAATAAAGAAGATATAGAAAAATTGGATTTAAAATTACTTTTAGAAAAAAATAAAATATCACATATAACATATAATAGAGTATTAATAGCTAAAAAATATATAGAAAGAAAATATAATAAAATCTTTATTAAATATTTAGAAAATGAAATAATAAGTGAAAAAATAAAA
>JAEEGK010015842.1_pt1 | contig 16644 bp, 17 predicted proteins | sample 8958771 | NCBI WGS metagenome assembly JAEEGK01 (sample SAMN16246547, study PRJNA631951) | gut metagenome | biome: gut microbiome; feature: rumen; material: SC-attached | host: Bos | place: Iran: Karaj | collected 2018-10 | reverse complement strand
GAGTGGACGCAGCCGCTTCTTCAGCTTTGGACTTGATATTCTGGGAACTGAAGGAAGAATCTGCCTTGGTAACGGCTACGCAAAATTCTACAAACGCAAGGAATCAAAACTTTACTCGGGTTTTTATTCACTCTCAAAAGATAAGAGCATTCGTATTCCAAAAAAGACAGGTTACTTTTCAAATATGATTCAGAATGCAGTTGATTTTCTGGATGAAACAAAGCCCCTGCAAAGCCCCCTCTCCGCAGCAATTGAAGACCTGAAAGTGCTCGAAGAAATCAAAAGTTTTTTACAAATTTGAAATTAAAAAATAAAGGGTTATTGGGAATAAAGTGGTATTAAAAAAAGCCAATGGGAACACTAACCTACCCTTTTTCTGGAGGGAAAATGAAAAAAGTAGTTTTTATATTTCTATTATTTTTTGCAGCCTCTTTTTGTTTTTCAAAAGAATTTATAAAAAAATATTCTTATTCAGAGACCTGGTATGCTTCCAGTACTGCCGGAGGAAAATCAATTTATGAATTAAAAATAACATCTTCCCCGGATAATAAAACTGATGAAATACAGGCCGAGCTATTTCATACGATGACACCATTTCCACAAATCATATGGGAAGACATTACTCTAAAACGAACAAAAAACAAAAAGTATGAATTTTCATTTTCAGATGCCTGGAATAACAAGGCCTTTGGCTGGATAAAGTTTGATTCAGAAGGAGTTGAACTTTATATGGATTGTAATGATTTTGATGAAATCGGCAAAAACTTTGCACGTCTCTATGGCGACACTGTAAAACTCCATGAAACAACCAATGACAAAGATTATCTGAAAAAAGAATTATACGATTCAATTCAATAAAAAAGACTATTCCTCGATTTTTCGTATAAACATAGAATTATTTGATAATGCTGCGATTCGAATTTATAATAGAAGTAAAGAGGAAAAAAATGAAGAAAAAAGTATTGCTGCTTATCTTAATGCTCGCAGGTGTATTTGCATTTGCGGAAAATGAAGAATCGGATAAAGAAGAATTTCTTTATGTTGTTACTACTGATGAATTGGGATATTTCTTTCAATCATATAACTGGCTGCAAAGATGGGAAGCCGGAGAAGTAAAAGTTTCAGACAAGGATTTTTCCAGCATGTATGAAAATCAAATTGGTCAGGAAACCTTTACATCAATGCTTTTTGAAAACTTTTTCAGAAATACAAATAATAAAGACATTCAAAAGCAGGTAAAAAAATATATTCAAAAAAATAAACTAAGTGATAAGCCCTTCGAAAAAGCTTTATTAAAAAAATATGCATCTACTCCAAAAGAATACGAACAGGACGGAAAGAAACTGATTCAGTATTCATATAAGGAAGAAGAATTCGACGAAAATATAAATCTTTTTGATCTTACAGAAGTTCATCCGTTTGATGATGAACTTGGCCTTTTGTTATTTAGTGGCATCGACTGGCATATCCTGACCTGGCATTCAATGGAAACCAATGAACCAACAGATGACAAAATGATTCTTTTAATGGCGGGTGGCGGAACTAATTCCATTACCATTCAATTTGAAGAAATAGATAATGCAAAAATCTCAACAATAGAAGATCTGAAAAATATACCAAAAGTTAAAAATGTTGCAAACAAATATAAAGATGACTTTACATTTATTGAAGTAGATAAAGTTGGTGTTTTAGAGAATTGCGGAGTTGATAATTACTGCATTGGTTACGGAATTGGTAACGATCAATTTATTTCAGAAATCGCTGCAGGTGATTTCATAACATGCATGTATAATAAAAAAACTGATAAGGCATATCTGATATACACCTATATGAATTTCTCTCAAATAAATATAAATTACGAAATAAGAAATAGATTATATAATTATCTTCTATTTTTCACATTATTCTGTTTTTGCGACTAGCGCCTAATACCCCCACGAATACGGAGGAACATATGGAATTTTTCATTTTTATACTTCCTGTTTTGGCAGTAATCTGGCTAGTGGTTTCTATAGTCAAATTCTGCAAAACAAAAAAAGAAAATGCAGAAGAAAGAAAATCCTGGAAAAAACAGATTATAATTTCTGCATCAATTATTGCTGCATGGATTGTAATTCTTGTAGGATTCTGTTGCCTTATTATGTATTCAATTATGGTAAACGGAATGTAATATGAAAAGAAATACTCTTGTTCTTTTTCTTGCCATTTCCATATTGGGAATGGCTGCTGTATTATTTTCCGGAATAAAGTTTAGCATAACCCACAAAAAATCCGGAATGATATCTGTAATAGCAGGCAGTAATGAAATCTCTAATCTTTCAATTAAATTAGAGGATTACCTTCCCTTTGATAAAAACTCAAAATGCAATTATAGGAAATCTGATTTTCAAATTACCAAAGACATTCCTGTTCTTGATGGAGCAAGTGCCTTGTATCCAGTTTTTTCTGCCATTGCTTCTTCAATATATCCGGAAGAATCAGTTTGCTTTGACGGTGAAAATTTTACAAAAGAAAGCAAAGTCCAGATGAGAAATACAAGAGGTGCCTACAAGGCTCTTGTTGATGGTTCTTCTGATATAATTCTTTGTGCTGCTCCTTCAAAAGAACAGCTGCAATATGCAAAAGAAAAAAATATAGAACTGGAATTTGTTCCCATCGGTTTCGAAGCTTTTGTCTTTATTGAAAATATAAATAATCCGGTCAACGACTTATCAGTTGATCAGATAAAAGGAATCTATTCCGGCCGGATTAAAAACTGGAAAGAAGTTGGTGGCCCCGATGCTTTAATTGCAGCATGGCAAAGAAAAGAAGGAAGCGGCAGCCAGACTGCTTTTTTGAATTTTATGGCTGGAGAAAAAACTCAGAAAAATCCTATTGGTATTTTCTTTGGGAGCCCCATTGGTTATTCCTTCCGTTATTATGTAGAAGGTATAACCCGCAATGAAAATGTGAAAATAATTTCCTTAAATGGTATTGCACCAACAAAGGAAAACATACAAAATGGAAAATATCCTCTGACCTCAAACTTTTATGCAGTTTACAGAAAAGCCAACAAGAATCCAAATGTTGGAAAATTAATAGAATGGATTCTTTCCCCAGAAGGCCAGAAAATTATCAGCGAAAATGGTTATGTGCCATTAAAAAAATAAAAGATATGTTTTGTCTTTGCAAAGGAGCTTAAATAAAAGTGAAAAAAAGTATTTCAGTATTTTTGTTTCTTTTACTTTCCTTAAATTTATATTCTCAGGATTTGACAAAAATCAATATTGAAGAATATAAACTTGATTCAAAAATAACATCTACCCTGACAGCAAAAATACAAGACACAGTACCATTTCAAATTTATCAGGAAAATAATCTTATATATGTTTTAGGCTGGTCTAAAGATGGCAAGCTTGCTTTTATTGAAAACCGCGGCATAGACGGCAGAGGTGGAAATGATCTGCATTTTACAATTCAAGACATGGTAGAAGATGTAAATGTGTATTACAAAAAAATCAAATGGTATGATAATGATAATTACGGCGAAAATCCGGAACTTGCGCAGACATTTGAAGAATGTATAAAGAATAATTCCCAGGAATTTAACAGCCAATTAAAAAAATATAAAATCATTTTTGCACCAGTAAAAGTTGAGTTCTTACCTGCAGCAGATAAAAATGGAAATAAAATTGATTTCAAAATAATCAATAGTAAAGAATATATTGGCGAGTTTGGTTTAGCTCACATGGATTACGAAATCATTGCAATCAAAAATAATAAATATAAACTGCTTAGTAAAATTGAAAATAAATTATGTGATTATGTAATGCCGACAGCCTATATTAAAAGTCCATATGAAGATAGAATAGCATTAGTAGTAGCAAATGCAGAATATGTATTCGAAGGAAGAGAAGTATTTGTAAAATTCTATGGTTGTAATCTAAACACTGGATTTACAAATGAAATAAAATAGTTTTGTATATAAGGAAAAAAGTTTGGAAGAATCAAATAATAAAAATCAAATCTCTTCGAAAAGCAGATTAACAATGGATTCTCATTGTCTGCGGTAAGGCAAAAGACTCAGATGATTTGATTGTGATTAAATGGTAAGATTGGAACCACAGGAGGAAAAATGATAATTGGAAGAATTCTATGTGCTCTTGCAGTGATTTTCATACTTTTATTTTTTGTATTTATTATAGTTTCAATTGTACGACTTATAAAAAAGAAATCTGCAAAAAAATATTTCTTAATATCATTTGCAAGTTTATTCGCTTGTTTTATTTCCTTTTATCTTGGAATTACAATTCCAGAGCAGGCATATCAAGATGACTGTGATGTAGTAAGACTTCAGCACCTCAGCTACTATGGAAATTTAATTGAAGAATATAAGGATAAAGTTGGAAAATATCCATTTGAAGGCGAAAAACAACAGGTTTATGCTTTTATATACAATAAAAATCAAAAAGAATATTGTGTTGATACCAATCCCTATTCACATATTCAAAAAACACCTGCAGAATTCTTTTCGGAATTGGAAAGTGGATTAGGCCGCAAAATCGACCAGCTGTTTGATCCTCAATATGTTCCAAGTGGAAGACCTGTTTTTTATATCTACATGATTGACGGAAATCAATATTTCTTTGCCGTACACCTTTCTAAAAAATATCCATTTTCAAAAAAGGTTGCTTCCAAATATTATAAAACAGAAATTTCAAATATTCCCGATGAAGAATACCAGTTTTACAAAATTCAGGAATTGGAAAAAAGTGAAGATTATATAAAAGCTACAAATAAAAACTTTGGCGGATATTTTGAATTAAGAAAGAATCAACATATTCGAGAGTATGAATAAAAATATAAAAAAAGTTAGGTTGGGCTCACGATGGGCCAACAAGGAGTTAAAAATTGGAAGCTGAAAAAAAGAAAACGGATTATTGGCAGGTAGTATTTTCTGCTACGGGTGTTGGCGTTATGCCGGCAATGATTAAGCAGATAAGGGAAATACTTCCATTTGCCATAAACGGAACTGCAATTGCCGCATTTACTGGTGCCATTGGTGCCTTACTTGGCTTTGGTATTTACAGTCTTGTAAAAAATAGAAAATTAATTTTCAAAATTATTGCATATATTTTCCTGCTTGCAATTATTGTTTGCGGTACCACTTTGATGACAAAGTTTTCATCAGATTCTTACATTGTAAAAAGAGAATGGAATGTAATAAAAGAAGGAAATTTAACTTTTGAATATCCGAATAGATTCTCAGAAATATCACTTGGTGAAAAGCCGGAGAATGCTGAAAAAATCTCATACTTCAGCGACAAGAAAAATGACCGCTATGCAATGTATCTTATATTTGATTTTAACCAGGAACCACCTGCACCAGAGGACTCGCTCTCAGGTGCAATCATAAATTCGTTATCAACTATAAAAGCAACCGATATTGAATGGATTGATCCTGAGTTTTATGAAGATGCCGTTACAACAAAAGTAAAATATAAAGCCGGAAGAGGCGAACGCCTTGGATTTGGAATTATATATTTTAAAGACTGGCATTACGAAGTTGCACTCTTCCTTCCAGCCACCAAAGATTTTTCAGAAGAGTTCTTAAATAAAGTAATCGACAGTATTGCAGTAGAAGAATAAAAATCTTCTGCAGTACAAATATTTGTTTGGTTGAAGGTGCTCTGCGCCACTTATCGTTGATAAGTAAAATCAGCCGGCAAGCTTTCATATAAAATCTAAGGAGGATTTTATGTTTTGTAAAAATTGTGGAAAAGAAATAGCAGATGGTACAAAGTTCTGCTCTTTTTGTGGTGCTTCTCAGGAAGATTCTGAAGTAAAAAAGGCAGAAACTCCAGCTCCAAAAAATCCAAATGTTTCTAAAAAGAGCCGTACAGTTGCAGCTTTGCTGGCTTTCTTGTTAGGTGGAATTGGAGTACATAGATTTTATGTTGGTAAAACCGGAACTGGTATTCTTCAGATTATATTAACTTTCTGTTTTGGTATTGGATATATCTGGGCATTAATTGATTTAATAATTATTCTTTGCGGAAACTTTAAGGATAAAGAAGGCCTCCTTATATCAGACTGGGATCCAAAGTATTAATAAAAGAAATATAGCTTTACAACCCTGGCGGCTCACCCCGCTGGGGTACCGGGAGAAAAAAGTGGAATACGTTGTCAAAGGAAAAATAACTTTAGAAGATTACAAAGCTTTTAATTATGCTGCTCTTATTCATAAAAAGAGTTATTTTATTATACTGTTGATTCTTTTGTTCTTGGTTTTCTCAAGCGCAATTTCAGGCATAATTGAAAATCCAAGTATTGAAACTGTAATTGCTCAGTTCTTGCCTATTATAATCATCTTTTCTATCTATTTGCTTGTATTCAAATTTTTTCGAAATTATCAATTTAAAAGCGATAGAACTTTAAACGATGACATTACCCTTACTTTGTCGGAGAATGGTATCAATTACGCTTCTCAAAGGGGCTCTTTTAATTACACAGTAGAAGATTTCAGAAAAGTTATTATTACTAATAAAATAATTGCAATCTATGTATCTTATAGAAAAGCAATTTTGATTCCAAAACATTTCTTTACTTCAAAAGAAGAAGAACATGAAATTGAAAATTTTATAAAAGAAAAATATTCGAAAAAATTATAATTAATAAACTTTAGAAGAAAGGAAAGTATATGAAAAAAAAGAATTTAATCATTTTGATTGTATTCTCTGTATTGGCTCTTGCATCTTGCAAAAAAGAGAAAAATGACAATGCTGTAGCTTCCGGTGAAAAGGCTGAAAACGAAAAGCCTTTGACAGAAACAGTTATCGCTGAAGTTGTGAAAGAAGAGCAGGAAATTCAGCCAGCTGAAGAGGAAGCTGAAACTGAGTTAGTAATTATCCCTGGAATAAACGGCCAGCCAGACGAGGCTGATATTGCTGGTGGACATAAGGTAGATATCCAAAAGTGGTTTGGAAAACAAACTTCTTCAGATGGAACATATACTATCCGTGTTAATAGTGAATACTATTATACCTATGACAGATATTGTATACCGGTTGAAGGCGAACGCAGTGATTTGAACCTTATCATGCTGAAAGAAGAAAGCAACCTTTACAATCCAAATGATATGGGAGTAAAAAATAAAGAGCGCTGTAATGCCGGTTGTGAGTTTGTACCTCTTGCAAGAAGTAAGGAGCCTGTTACATTTAATGATCAAACCTCTTACTGGTTCAAAGTAACAGAAACAGAATGGATTCCAGGAACAGTTGTTTGTATTCAGCCAGGAGCCTTTGAAAAAATTCCGGAAGAAGATTTTGAAATTGGAATGGATTATGAAAAGATTCCGGATGGAGCCTGGTTCATTGTAAAAACTGATGACGGTTCATCTTTAAGACTTCGTGATTCCTCAAATATAAAAACAGGAAACATTATTACAAGCCTTCCACAAGGCACCTGGATATATGCTGATACTCAGACCTGTAAAACAGATACAATAGACGGAATAGATTCCCGATGGTATAAACTTGCATATCCTGAAAAAGGTTATGTATTCGGCGGGTATCTCGAAAAGCAGGACGGTGTTTACGGATTGAAGTTCGCGCAATTTGACCTATCGTCTTACCGACATGACAGCAGCAATGATTATACTTACAAAGTATATTCTGCTCCTACTACTAAATCAGAACTCCTTGGTGAATATGAAATCCAGCCAGGTGATTATGGTTATGAAGCATGGATTGAAACAAGCCAGATGGAAACTGTTGATGGAGTTAGAGGAATCTGGCTCTATGTAAAAGAACCTGTCAAAGGTTTTATTTTCGGTCGTAATTTTATTTATAAATAAAAAAACAGGCTTCCAACGCGATGCGAAGGAAGCCTGAAATCTGGAGTAAACCGAAAGGAGATTTTTTCTATTGATTCATGTTAGCGTACGCTAAAGAGTAAGTCGCCGTAGCTTGGGAATGGCCAGAGCTCTTTTGGAGTAATGGTTTCAAGCTCGTCGGCTACTGCACGAAGTTCGTTCATTGCAGCGAATACATGCTCGCGATAGAAGAAGGCAGTCTTGCTTGAATCTCCTGCATCTGAAGTTTTCTTAGCTTCAATTACTTCGCTTTCAAGTTTGTCTGTCTTGCTGTAGATGCTGCTTGTGAGAGCAGAAACTTTCTTGAGCATTGAGCTTTCGTAAGTTGTGTCGCACTCAGCGCATGCAGCCTTCTTCAAGCCGATTGTTTCAGCCAGTTTGTTTGCATATTTGCTTGCAGCTGGGAGAATATCTTTCTTTGCCATCTCCAGCATTGTTTCTGCTTCAATATTGATAATCTTTGAGTAGTTTTCGTTGTGAATCTCGAAGCGGCTTGTAAGTTCAACCTTAGAGTAAACACCAAACTTTTCGAATACCTTAACGTTCTTTTCGTCGAGGATGTGTGGAAGAGCTTCTGGTGTAGACTTGAGGTTGTAAAGTCCGCGCTTCTCAGCTTCTTTAACCCATGAATCATCATATCCGTTTCCGTTGAATATGATTCTCTTGTGCTCTTTGATTGTCTTAAGAATAAGTTCATGCAGATCGCCCTTGAAGTCTTTTGACTTTTCGAGGATGTCTGCGAACTGTGAAAGTTCTTCAGCAACTACTGTGTTAAGGAATACGTTTGCACATGCGATTGATTCATTTGAACCAAGCATACGGAACTCAAACTTGTTTCCAGTGAAAGCAAATGGAGATGTACGGTTACGGTCTGTTGTATCCTTGTTGAAATCAGGAAGAACAGTAACACCAATCTGCATTTTTTCTTTTTCGTGTTTTCCGTATGGAACACCCTTTTCGATGCTGTCGAGAATTGCAGACAATTCATCACCAAGGAAGATTGAGATGATTGCTGGAGGCGCCTCGTTAGCTCCAAGACGGTGGTCGTTACCAGCCGAAGCTACAGAGATACGGAGAAGATCCTGATACTCGTCAACAGCCTTGATGATTGCGCAGAGGAAGAGGAGGAACTGCGCATTCTGATCAGGTGTTGCACCCGGGTCAAGAAGGTTCTTTCCAGTATTTGTAGAAATAGACCAGTTGTTATGTTTACCGCTTCCGTTTACACCGGCAAATGGTTTTTCGTGAAGAAGACAAACCATTCCGTGTTTAGAGGCAGTTTTTCTCATCAATTCCATTGTGAGCTGGTTGTGGTCGCAGGCAAGGTTTGTTGTAGAGAAGATTGGAGCCAGTTCGTGCTGAGCTGGAGCAACTTCGTTATGTTCTGTCTTAGCAAGAATACCAAGTTTCCAGAGTTCCTTGTTCAAGTCTTTCATAAATGCCTGAACACGAGGTTTAATCATACCAAAGTAGTGATCTTCGAGCTCCTGTCCTTTTGGAGCCTTAGCACCGTAAAGTGTGCGGCCTGTATAAATCAAGTCTTCGCGCTTATCGTAAACTGATTTGTCTACGAGGAAGTATTCCTGTTCTGGTCCTACTGTAGTTTTTACAGAAGTAACAGCTTCGTTTCCGTCGAACAATTTCAGAACGCGGACAGCCTGCTTGCTGATTGCCTGCATAGAGCGAAGGAGTGGTGTCTTTTTATCAAGAGCTTCACCTGTATAAGAACAGAATGCTGTTGGAATACAAAGTGTGCCGTCTTTGATGAAAGCGTAAGATGTTGGATCCCATGCTGTATATCCACGTGCTTCGAAGGTTGCACGGATTCCTCCACTTGGGAAAGAAGAAGCGTCAGGCTCACCCTGAACGAGCTCTTTTCCGCTGAACTCCATGATTACTTTACCGTCGCTTGTCGGGCTGATAAAGCTGTCGTGTTTTTCTGCAGTAATTCCAGTAAGTGGCTGGAACCAATGTGTATAGTGTGTTGCACCTTTTTCAACAGCCCAGTCTTTCATTGCATTTGCAACAACAGTGGCAACAGAAGCGTCAAGTTTCTCGCCGCCTTCAATAGTTTTCATCAGCTGCTTATATGTTTCTTTTGGCAGCCGAGCCTTCATAACAGTTTCGTTAAAAACGTTTTCGCCAAAAATAGGTGTTACTTCGTCCATTTTATTATCCTTTAATTACGACAAAAAAAACGCCGCACTTTCATTCTGTGTACATCAAAATGAAAACGCAGCGTCTTTGCCGATTGATTTTTCTCCGGTCATGCCAACGGCAGCCGGAATGTTTAAAAACAAAAAAGGTCGCAGAAATACCATTTCTGCGACCTCTTTGTCGTTTGTTACTCTTGTTATACAGTCAAAAAAAATAATTGTCAATAGAAAATCAAAGAAAAAAATAAATAAGAGTTTTGCATTTCTGTAAATTTTACAGAATGATTCCACCGGCAAGAACTGCGCCTCCCAGCAGCATGAATACAACATCGCGGAGGTGTACCTTGTAGGCTTTTGTGCAGCAGGCTCTTGTGCGGAGATAAAAGCCGCGGAGCTCTGCAGCAGTTGCAGTTGATTCAATCTTGCGTACAGATGAAATCAAAAGTGGAAAGCAGAGAGGTAAAATCATTCCGAATTTCTTAAATGGATTTTTTACTTCAAAGTCCACTCCGCGTGCCTGTTGAGATTCAATAATTCCACTCATTTCAATTGAGAAAACAGGGATGAAACGGATTGCGCTTGTAAAGGTAAATGCATACTTATACGGAATGTGAAGATATTTTACCATTGAGTTTGAAAGATCATTCAGATTTGTAACTGAAATCAAAATTGAAAGTGGAAGTGCTGCTCCCATAAGACGAAGCACAAGTAAAAGACCTTTTGTTACAGCAACGTCAGTAATAGAAAAACCTTCGATTGTAAAGATTGGCTCACCAGTTCTAATTACAAGCACCTGAAGAATAAACAGGAAAATAGACATTTTAATGAGACCTCGGAGAATACCGATAGTTCTCTGGAAAAGTCCGTTTCCGTTATTAAAGCTGCCTGTACCGGCAACTGCCATAAGAACATTAAAACCAACAATACCAAGCAGATAATAAAGATTTGATGAACAGAATGCAGCTGCACAAATCAAAATAGAAACAAATATTTTTACGAGGGGATGCATTTTGTGAAGTACTGAGCTTCCCGGAAGATAATCTAAGAATCCTTTCATAGCAGTTATATACTCCTGTTATAACTGATAAACGGACATGTCAAGGCTTTAAGCAAAGCGTGCCTTGACGTGGCCGTATATCACAGTGATTTTATAATCTTAATCATTTCGTCGTCTGTGAAAACGCCGTCAAAAGTATCGCCAAGCAGCATTGCAACCTGAGCAATCTGTGGTGGAAGCAGGCGGGCCTTACTGAGTAGCGCCTTGTTGCTGAGAACGGCACGGGTTTCGCCCTGTCCAAGAATTTCGCCGCGGTTCATAACGATAATTGTTTTAGCAAAGTCGAGAACAACTTCCATATCGTGGCAAACCATAATTACTGTGGTTCCGTTTTCATTCAGCTCGCGGATTCTGTTCATCACTTCCATACACTCGCGGTAATCAAGACCGGTTGTAGGTTCATCCAGAATCAATATTTCCGGATTAAGTGCAATAAGACAGGCAAGGCAGAGTCTCTGACGCTGACCACGGCTCATATTAAAAGGCTCCGTGTCCCCGTCAAAACCAAACTCGTTAAGTGTTTTCTCTACACGATTTTTTATTTCATCTTCAGCAATTCCGTTGTTGCGAAGGCTGAAGGCAATTTCTTCTCGAACAGTCGAACAGCAGATCTGACGGTCCGGATTCTGGAAAAGAAAGCCGATGTGCTTTGCAAGAGCGCTGACCTTCTGGTTTTTTGTATTTTCACCAAGCACAAGAACATCGCCAACACTTGGTTTAAGAAGTCCGTTTGTAAGCTTTGAAAATGTAGATTTTCCGGCACCGTTTGAACCGATTATGGAAATAAAATCTCCCTTGTGAACTTTTACATTTAAGTCGTGAACATTTGCAGTTTCGTTATAAGAAAATCCGACATTGGAAAACTCGAGGACAACATCTGAATCTGCAGTGTTTTCGGCCGGCTGGGAGAGGCTGGCACTTTCTGTTACCGCATTCTCATCAGCCATCAGCTTCCTGCCAGTTACCTTTCTTACAAACTCCGCAGCCTCCTGGGCATTCAGACAAATTCTGTCTTCAGCTTTCATGCCTTTTGGAGCGAGTCCTTCGGCTACCATTTTTCCTGTGAGAGTTAAAACGCGCGGACAGTTAATTCCTGCCTCTTCCATTTCGCGCTGATGGGTAAGGGTACTTCTGATTTCACCGTAGTGAACGCAGGTGCCATGTTCAAGAACAATAAGTTTTTTTACAAATTCGCAGAGCAGCATGATTTTCTGTTCTGCTACAATGATTGTGATTCCTTTTTCTTCGTTGAGCTTTTTCAGCATTTCAAAAATCTGAACCGAAGAAGCAGGGTCAAGCTCGCCGGTAGGTTCATCTAAAACCAGAATATCCGGTTCAAGCGCAAGAATAGCCGCAATAACAACCTTCTGCTTCTGGCCGCCACTGAGAGAAGAAATCTCCTTGTGACGAAGCTCACTGATTCCCATTGTCTCTAGAGCGGAGGTTATGCGGTTTTCAATTTCGTCAGCAGGGATACCAAAGTTTTCAAGACCAAAAAGAATTTCGTCTTCAACAAAGTAACCTGTAATCTGACTTTCAATATCCTGAAATACAGAGCCAACCTTAAGTGCAAGCTTGCCGGCAGCAATTTCAAAGGTATCGGTTCCATCAACCTTTACACTTCCGTAAAAGTCTCCGGTGTAGTGGTGGGGAATCAGTCCGTTGATGCAGTTACAGAGTGTTGTCTTTCCTGCACCAGACTCGCCGATTATTCCCACAAAGCCGCCCTTTTCAATTTCCAGCGATATTTTTTCCAGAGCATTTTTTTTAGCTCCGTTGTACTTAAATGTCAGTTCCTGTATTTCGATCATTTTTATTCAGCCTTTTCTTCTTCAATAATTGGTTTTTTGAGTGCTTTCATAAGTGGTACATAGAGAGCTGCAACAATAATTGCATTCAAAGTAGCTGTTCCAAGTACGATAGGTACATAAGCTGCCATTGCAGAAGGATCAGATTTGATGAATACGAACAAAAGCACTGTGTAAAGTCCGCCGGAAATTACTGTACTTACAAAAGTTGTAATTGCCGCAAGACCAATCTTCATTCCCTTTGTTTTAGCAGGAATCAAAATCAAAAGACCCATAGCAAGGGCGCCGGCTGCTTCCGAAGCAAAGTTCAGGTAAGGAGTTCCAGGGAAGAACTGGCAGATAGCACCTGCGATAATACCGATAATCAGGCTGTAGTAAACCTTTGGTCTGATAAGAACAATGGCCATACAGTACATAGCAATGATGAAGTTTGGCTTCATTCCGAAGAAGTTGATGAAAGTTCCTACGAAGAACTTAAGAACAGCTCCGGCTGCAAGAAGAACTGCTGTAAGGAGCAGATCCTGAAGGCTGATGCCTTTTTTTTCTGTTTCGTTTAATACTCTTTTTTCCATAATTGTTACCTCTTTGTTTGTTGTTTAAGCAGCCGGTTGTGCACGAGGTCGTCTGCTCTTGTTACTACGAATAGTAACATAATGTGGTGTTTCTATCAAGAGTAACAGTGAATTTTATTGCAAATATAACAAAAAATTATATTTGCGTCTACAAAAAAAGCCCCGGAAATCAAATTCCGGGGCATAACATTTTTACAGGAGTATAGGTATTACTTTTTAGATTGCCGCAAATCCGTTTTCGAGATCTGCAATAATATCATCAATGTGTTCAGTACCGATTGAAAGGCGGATTGTGTTCTGAGCTATTCCCTGATCTGCGAGCTCTGCGTCGTTGAGCTGGCTGTGTGTTGTGGATGCCGGATGAATTACAAGAGACTTAACATCAGCAACATTTGCGAGCAGACTGAAAATCTTAAGGTTGTCGATAAACTTCCAGGCTTCCTCGCGGCCACCCTTAATGTTGAAGGTGAAAATGCTTGCGCCTCCATTAGGGAAATATTTCTGATAAAGTGCATGATCCGGATGATCAGGGAGAGAAGGGTGATTTACCTTTTCTACCTTTGGATGCTTGCTGAGGAACTCAACAACCTTCTTTGTATTTTCAGCGTGACGGTCGAGGCGGAGGCTCAAAGTTTCAACACCCTGGAGTAAGAGAAATGCGTTGAATGGACTGATTGTAGCACCAGTATCACGAAGAAGAATTGCACGGATGTAAGTAACAAAGGCGGCCGGGCCAACAGCGTCGTAGAATGAAACTCCGTGGTAGCTTGGGTTAGGAGCGGCAATCTGAGGGTAGTTTCCGCTTGCCTTCCAGTTGAACTTTCCGCTTTCAATGATGATACCGCCGAGAGTTGTACCGTGGCCGCCAAGGAACTTTGTAGCCGAGTGAACAACAATATCAGCGCCATGCTCAAAAGGACGGATAAGATATGGAGTACCGAAGGTGTTGTCTACAACAACTGGGAGTCCGTGCTTGTGAGCGATAGCCGCAATTGCGTCCAGGTCAGGAATATCTGAGTTTGGATTTCCCAGAGTTTCAAGATAAATTGCGCGTGTGTTTTCTTTGATTGCGCTTTCAAGTTCTGTAAGATTGTGAGCGTCTACAAAAGTTGTTGTAATTCCATACTGTGGAAGAGTGTGGGCGAGCAGGTTGTAAGAACCACCGTAAATTGTTTTCTGGGCAACAATGTGTCCGCCGTTAGCAGCCAGAGCCTCGATTGTATAAGTTATAGCTGCAGCACCAGAAGCAAGAGCCAGGGCAGCAGTACCCCCTTCAAGAGCAGCAACGCGCTTTTCAAAAACGTCCTGAGTTGAGTTTGTAAGACGACCGTAAATGTTTCCGGCATCAGCAAGACCAAAGCGGTCAGCTGCATGCTTTGAATTATGGAATACATAAGAAGTTGTCTGATAGATTGGTACTGCGCGTGCATCTGTTGCAGGATCTGCACTTTCCTGTCCAACGTGTAACTGTAATGTTTCGAATTTATAATTTGCCATAATGATACCTCTGTATAATTTAATATAGGAGGGGGAAGTCTCCCCCTCGCTCCAGCCCGCCTTCGGCGGTCTTACTCTACCCCTTCTCCTAGAGGGCTCCGCCCCCTAAGACCCGCTCTTATTGGAAATCCGTTAAAAAACGAGCTGCGTCAGCGGGTCGTTTTAGGATTATCCAATAAAATGCGCACAGGCGGGCTATGCCCGACTGATTCTTGATTATTTACGATAATTTATAGCGACAGCAGGCACACATGACTCCGTTGCGGAAATTTTCACGGACTAATTTTTCGAAGAAAACTTTCATTTTATGCCTCCTGTATAAGATATGATTTGTATTTATTCCTACTACTTTAGTAGGTAACTCCTTTATACATCGGTTTACCTACTGTGTCAATAGGTATTTGATTTTTTTATTAAAAATTTACAAAAAAAGTATTCTTTTCTTTGAATTTGCGGGTTAAAATTAACATAGCAAGAAAAACAGGGGAATAAAATGAAAATTCTGGTATTAAACGGAAGTCCGCGGAAAAATGGAAATATAGTAAAAACTCTTAAAAATGAAACAGAGCGGCTTCAAAAGAAGTTTACAGAAAGCGAGCTTTGCTGGAAAGATGTCTGCGATTTGAGTTTTGATTTTTGTAAAGGCTGTATGGCCTGCCGGTCAAAGGGAAAATGTATTTTACCGGAGGATGATGCGCATAAAATTGCAGAAGAAATAAAGTCATGTGATTTTATTTTAGTTGGGACTCCGGTTTACTGGGGAAACATGAATGGAAAAATGAAGTCACTTTTTGACAGACTTGTTGCAGACATGATGGGCGAGTCAAAGCTGGGAATTCCAATTCCGCTTCACAAAGGGAAGAAGGCAATTATTGTTACAAGCTGTACAACCCCCTTTCCCTTTAATTATTTATGCGGGCAGTCAACAGGAGCCGTACATGCCGTAAAAGAGATTTTAAAATCTTCCGGTTTCAGAGTAGTGAGAAAAATAAATCTTTCAAACACAAAAAACAAAAAAAAATAAAATCTTATTGACAAGTTTTTTTCTTTGCATTATAACAAAAATATCAAACGACAATGAGGTCGCAGAAATGGTATTTCTGCGACCTTTTTTGTTTTTAAACATTCCGGCTGCCGTTGGCATGTCCGGAGAAAAATCAATCGGCAAAGACGCTGCGTTTTCATTTTGATGTACACAGAATGAAAGTGCGGCGTTTTTTTTGCTGCAATTAAAGGAAAATATTATGGACGAAGTTACACCTATTTTTGGCGAAAACGTTTTTAATGAAACGGTTATGAAGGCTCGGCTGCCAAAAGAAACATATAAGCAGCTGATGAAGACTATTGAAGGCGGCGAGAAACTTGACGCTTCTGTTGCCACTGTTGTTGCAAATGCAATGAAAGACTGGGCTGTAGAAAAAGGTGCAACACATTATACACACTGGTTCCAGCCACTTACAGGAATCACAGCAGAAAAACACGACAGCTTTATTACACCAGTAGATGGTGGAAAAGTTATCATGGAATTCAGCGGAAAAGAGCTTGTTCAGGGTGAACCTGACGCTTCTTCATTCCCAAGTGGAGGAATCCGTGCTACATTCGAAGCTCGTGGTTACACAGCATGGGACCCAACATCTTACGCATTCATCAAAGACGGCACACTTTGTATTCCAACAGCATTCTGTTCTTATACAGGTGAAGC
>JAEEGK010015841.1_pt1 | contig 16644 bp, 17 predicted proteins | sample 8958771 | NCBI WGS metagenome assembly JAEEGK01 (sample SAMN16246547, study PRJNA631951) | gut metagenome | biome: gut microbiome; feature: rumen; material: SC-attached | host: Bos | place: Iran: Karaj | collected 2018-10 | reverse complement strand
GATCCTGTAATTCGTTTGCAAGATAATAATGATACTTAATTACATTAGGCTGCATAAATTTATCCAAGCCGTAAAATTTTTTATCCCACGTGGTAACTTCCCACATTTTTTTCCATTCTAACATCTTACAACATTTTTTCGAGTTCTTTAATTTCCTGCTCAAGAATGGAACGACGCACCATGTTATTATTCATGGTTGTCGAATCAGCATAATGATGAATTGAACTGATAGTTTTCAGTTCTGCTTTCTTTAATGCAATCTCGCGCTTGATGCCAGACTTGTCGCTTCTTCTGCTATGAAGATAAGCAAGAAGTGAAATAACTATGGCAAATATCGCCAATAAATTATCCTTAATATAGTAAAGAATTGTCTCCATATTGCAATTATCCTATTTCTTCAATGATTATATCTATCTTCTTATTTAACTCATAGCCTTCGGCAATGAGGTTTCTCAGCGAAGCGTTCACGGCATTGATGTCAATGGCCTCACGCGTATCTTCCTGCTCGACATAAGATGATACGGAAAGGTTGGAATCATTTTCAATAACCTTGCTTGCAGAAACCAGGCATGAAAAATACTTCTCTTCTTTCCGTTCTTTGAACACCTGAAGGATATGCCGTTGATTATCTCCCGTCAATTTGTTCTTGTTCCCTCTTTTGACGAACTCCCTTGAAGCATCGATGAACAAGATGTTGTTGTCGGGACGTGTGCTCTTGCGCAGCACTATGATACAGGTGGCTATGCCCACTCCGAAGAAGAGATTGCTCGGCAACTGTATGATGGTGTCTATGTTGTTGTTCTCTATCAACCAATGACGAATTGCCTTCTCCTTGCCGCCACGATAGAGGACACCAGGGAACTCGACTATGGCCGCGGTTCCGCTTTCCGAAAGAGATTTCAGCATGTGCAGTGTGAAGGCGAGATCTGCCGTGCTGTCAGGAGCCAGTACGCCAGGCCCAGAATATCGGTCATCGTTAATGAGAAGAGGATTCTTGGAACCCTCCCATGATATCCCGTATGGCGGATTGCTGACGATGGCATCGAAAGGTTCCTCCTCTCTGTGCATCGGGTTCGTAAGAGTGTTGCCGAGCTTTATGTCAAAATTGTCATAGTTGATGTTGTGCAAGAACATGTTGATGCGGCACAGGTTGTATGTAGTGGGATTGATCTCCTGCCCGTAATACTTCAATGCTGGGTTCACCCTTCCTATCGTCTTTGAGAATTTCAGCAGCAGTGATCCAGAACCACAGGCCGGGTCATAGACACTCTTGATTGAATGGCCATCAGCGGCCACCAATTCGGCAAGCAGTTCAGATACCTCCTGTGGAGTGAAGAACTCGCCTCCAGATTTACCTGCACTGGAAGCATACATCGTCATCAGGAACTCGTAGGCATCACCGAAGGCATCTATCTTGTTTTCCATAAAGCTCTCGCCAAGATCCATGTCTCGCACTTTCAGCAGCACCTTCGCAATGAGCTTGTTCCTGGTCTTCACGTCACCTCCCAACTGTGAGTTGTTTACGTTGAAGTCGGAGAACAGACCTTTCATGTCATCCTCAGAAGGTGTACCTACGGCAGATGCTTCGATGGCCTTGAAGACTTCGGAAAGAGTCATGTTAAGGTTCTCGTCGTTCTCGCAGTTCTTGCAGACGTTGATGAAGAGCTGTGAAGGAAGGATGAAGAAACCCTTCTCCTCCACCATCATGTCCTTTGCATCCGCTGCATCCTCGTCCGACATGTCGGCATAGTTGAATCCCTTGTCTCCCCCATCCCACTGGATGCGGTTGATGTATTCTGTTAGATTCTCGGAAATGAAACGGTAGAACAGCGTTCCAAGGACGTATGCCTTGAACTCCCATCCTCCCACGGCTCCACGAAGCTCGTCTGCTATACTCCATATTGTCTTGTGGAGTTCTTCTCTTTGTTGCTCGTTTGACATTGTTCTTAGTTTATATCTTTTGTCATTTGGTTATCACTCGCCTTTATATTCTTCCCTAAAATCTGCAAGGTCAATCTTCTTGAAGTCGCCCATGCAGACGGACACACAGTCCGCTAAGACCTGACTGACGGATTTATGAGACACCTCAGCCTTGTCACGAAGCCACTGGTCTATGTCTGCTGGCAGTGTTGCACTGACAACCTTGCGACGCATTTCCACGCGCTTGAAGCCAGCCTTTGGACCTCTTGTGCCTTGCTGCTTCTCAGCTGAATTTTCATCGAAAGATGGTTTGGCAGATGTTCCCATAATTTCGTCCAAACCGTCGATTAGAGCGTTTTCAACCTGCTTTTTACTCATAGTTTGTATTATGTTTTTATAATATCTTTTGTATTATCTTTTATATTATCTTTTATATTATGTTTTATATTATGTTTTATAATATCAAACATATTATTTTAGCATTTCCATTATAGGGTCAAAGGCGTACTGGACGGCATTGGTCTTGTATCGGTCAAGCGGCTGCAAGGTGGAATACTGCTTGACGGTCAAACTCTGCTTGATCTTCGGAGTTATATAGCCAAGCTCTTTCAGCGCAGCATAAGCCTTGCTCCTATCCTCTGATACACTTGCGCTCTTCTCCTGGATCGTCACGATGTTGTTTGGTATGAACACAAGTTTGGCATCAGACACCTTTTTGACCACCATACTAAATACTCTCGTGGAATCAATGTTGTCCGAGTCGTATGTCAGCGGAACAAGACAAAGGTCTGCGGCCTTGAAGATGTGCTGAAGGTTGGCATCATAGATGTTACCTGGTGTGTCGATCAGAACCACGCCTTGGAGTTTCTTCAACTTGGGCATTATGTCCTTGGCCTTGGCTGTGTCGAGGAACTGAACTTGCCAAGGAATCTGTGCGCCTGGTTCGGCTTCAAGTTCTCTTTCTCGATGTCTCAGTATCGACCTCTGGATATCCGCATCCAGGACAACTACTGGCACGCCCTTCGCAACGAGATAGTTGGCAAAGGTCGCGCATAGAGTGGACTTTCCAACGCCACCCTTCATGTTGGCAAATAGTACGATCTTGTTTTCCATAAAAAATAGATTAATTGTGTTTGACAGGTGCAAATATAAGAGAAATAAATGGAAGTTCAAAATAACTATTATATTATTTAACATAATTTATTAGATAATATGTTTTATAATATGTTAGATATTATGTTGGATATTATCTATTATATTATAAAAGATATTATACTTTATAATATTAATATTAAGGTTTCTGTCTGAAGAACGAGTCATGCGAGTCATCTTTAATGTTATTTAACATTAAAATTGGCCGTTTTTCCAAAAGTCGTTGATAAATATATAAAAAAGACAAGTAATATGGACAAATAGGTAAAAGAACGACTTTTAAGGATTTGGCATCGAATAGGTGATGTCTCGACCCTCATATTCGTAATTGACACATTGATAAAGTTGATATCGATGTTTCTCTGATGTTGAGCTGGTCGTGTTTTGAAGAAGGGTAGGGGAGAAGGATAAAAGGCCGTCCCCCCCTTCTTTGTTTATAGTTCAAACTTTTTATCAGCCGAGCCATAGTTGCCACAGACATGGCCGTGAGGACTTAAACTACGGCATAATTACTGGAGTGTTGCCAGGGCCACCAACTTCCATCCACTTCTTGGCTCCGATGATTTTGCCGTCATGTATTATTGGCACGAATTTATAAGTGTATGTATTCAGCCAGTTCTGTTTTTGTTCGGGAGTAAGGTCTGTGCGGCTGACTACCATGTCTCTCGCATAATAATACTCGCTGCAAGAAGAAATTCTGCCGCGAAGTTCTGCATTGAGTTTTAAAAAAGACTTGCATTCGGTTGCATTTGTAATAGCAATACTATAATCGCCCACATCCATGTTCTCCTGGATCTGTTTAAGCATCGGGGAAGTTAGGTTCTGATACCAAATCAAAGTTTCCTCGTCTTGATAAAGTTGGTCGATTAAGGAAGCCACAAATTCTGAGAACTCCGCATATTTTTCAGCAGCCTTTTCCCTCTGCTGGGCTCGTCTATCCAAACTTCTCTGCAATATTGAAGCATCTGGAGTCTGCACAGTTCCATAAACGGGATTAAATCTAACAGGATTGAAAGTGGACTGGCCGTAACAAACAGCAAGAGTAACTGCCAGGACAAAGAATAAAATAGTTTTCTTCATAATGATAATATTTGAGGTGTTTTTTTCGATGCAAATGTATGTGATTTTAATCTGAAATCAAAAATAATCAAAAAAAATCTTTGAAAAAGATGACTTTTTTTCAACAACAGAGTATTTATTGTAAAATAACTTGATAAAAAACGAAGGGGGATGTAAATATGAAAAACACGAAACAACAATTACAGAGAATCTGGCGCATGGTTGGTAATGTAGGCACATTGTACTTTATCGTCGATGTATTGAAAGAAATTTTAGGAGCATTATTATGAAGATTAACCTTGCGGAGAGGGGAGGATGGCAGGAGGAAGCAATCTTCCTCCCCTTCATTGTTTATAGACCAAACTCTTTCTTTAAGCGTGCCACCGTTGCCGAAGACACGCCAGTGAGTTTGGCCGTGCGCCTGACGCTTGTGCCAGCCCTCAGTTCCTTCAATACGGCCTTGTACTCCTTTTCCTTCTGATCCCTGGTCTTTCCCGTTCCTGCCTTTCTTCCGACCTTGCCACCGTCATCGCGGAATTTCTTGTATCCGCTCTGAAGACGTTCCTTGATGGCCGTCCTCTCAGTCTCGGCAAACTTGGAGAACATGGCGAACAGCATCGAGAACAACGGGTTCTCCTTGCCGTCCTCTTCGTACATGTATAGATTCTCACGGAGGAAATACACGTTCAGATGGTGGTCATGGAAGACCTTGACAAGTTCAATCATTTCCCAGGGATCCCTTCCGAGGCGAGAGACCTCCGACATCAGGAGGCAATCGACTTTTCTGCTGCCGTCGGTGCAGAAGTCGATGCACTCCTGCAGAACCCGTCTCTCGGTGTTGGGTGTTGCTCCCGACTGGTAGTCTCGGTATGGTTCTCCGACGAGGATGATGCCGTTCCTCCCGGCATAAGCCCTCAGTTCCTCCACCTGCCTGTCCGTCTCCTGACGGCCATTGGTGCTGCTGACTCTTGCATAGATCACTGCGTTCATGCTGCTTTCTCCTTTCTTGTGACATCAGAAAATCCTTTGAATTTTATGATGACGTTTTTGGGGTTTTGATTATGTTCGATTGAAGATTTTTTGATAACACTTAATTTTTGATTACAAAGCCAATCGGCTTTCCTTTTTTTAGCGCGTTCCAGACGTGCCGAGAAGTCCTGTCGAGCTTGCTCCCCACAGCCTTAAAAAGGCGAGGAAAAGACAGCCTAACGCCATTCACATTTTATGTTAATAAATGTTAATGGGTATTAGGCTACCCATTTTTTTCAGAGGTGAAAAAAACGGAGGAGTTTTCAGCATCAATTTAGAGCATTGAACAATCAGTTCAAAGAAGGGGAGGAGACGTTAAAATCGCAATGCCATTCATCATTTTCTTTCCCTTAACTGAACTTGTTCTTTGCTGCCAAAATGATAACGGTTTTTCGAAAAACCATAGCCTAATATGGGTTAACATTTTTTAACCAAAAATTTTAACCCGAAATGAGGGGCGTTTTTTCAAAACGGTAAGCCTAATTACCGTTAACCTTCGTTAACGGATTAGGCTGCCCCTCAAAAGGGTTCCTGACGGGGAGCAAGCTCGGCTGAAAAGGTGGTGTTCTTCCCCTTCCGAAGTGTTCATGCTGTCTGCTCCGAGTCCTTAAAGAAGTTCAGATGATGGGGCAGGTCTTTGCCGATGGCTTTTGCCGCAAAGATGATTCTGTTTATGATCTTGTTGCGTTCCTCGAATCTTTCGTTCTTCTCGTATGTCACTGCCAGTTTCATCTGAGCCTTCAATTCTTTGACGTTATCGGTCAGTCGGTCGAAGTAACTCCTGTATTCCTCGTTGGTCTGCGAAGGGAAATCGACAATCCATCCGAGCAGGTTCGCCATCTTGATTGTCCAGGTGCGACCAGAAAGGGCTTCAAGCCTCTTCCTCTGCTCGGTGTCCTGCGTGTTCGTGTAGGAAGGTCTGTCATCGAGGCGGCTTCTGATCGTGAGCCTGGCTTCCTCGTATGTGCCATTAAGAAGGTTCTGAATGGCAATCGCGTGCGGAGTGGGAACCTCGCCCTTGCTGTTGGGCTTGGCGTTGGCTGCTTCCGCTGTGGCACGTTGCAGTTCCTCTTGCCAGGCAGCATTTAGAACTGGGATGTACTTCCTCAGATCCGAGCGCACACGGGTGATCCAGCGGAGACGCTGCATCCTCCATGCGGCAAGCGCGGCCTTGTCAATCTTTCCCGTCTTCTGGTCGGCAGCAGGTTTTCCAGGCACTTGCTTTGCGGCCATGCTGATCAGTTGCTCAAGCGGAGCGGCAGATTTGCAGCCGAGGCGATTGAGTTCGTCTGAGAGATAGACGGGCTGCGTCCCTCTTTCCAGGTGTTCGACCTCTCTCTGGAGCACGGCTTGCCATGCACGTCGGTAATCGTTGGCCTCTTTCAGATACAGTCCAGTCTGCTCGTCGTAGAAGGACAACTTCTTGACGGCTTGCAGACACTTCCAGACGCAATCGTATGACATGGCATCGTACTTGGTGAGGACACCCTTGCCCTCCAATGCCATCGCATTATAGACCTTGCTGATGGTGATGCCGAGTCTGCTGCATGTGTCCTTGGTCAGCAGCAGCGCGAGGTCGGACATGAGTATGCCCACATGATAATCCTTGGTTTCCATATTGTTTCAGATTTGTGCCGCAAATTTACGGGTTTCCCCGGACATTTGCAAATATTTTTAGTTAATTAGTCCAAAATGGACTAATAATTTGTATAAAAGGCGCGGAAGACGGGGTTTCTTCGAGTTTTCCCGATGTGATATCGGGGATCCTGGTCTTCGTCGAAATTGCCATGTGTTATTTATTATTATGTTAATATACAACGCGTTACAAAGGATTTGAACGGTGCAACAATGCCCCATCTATCCGAAGTCTATCTGAAGTTGTCGGAAGTCCTCCAGATCCATGATTATCCGCACCCTCTTCTCTCTGTCCATCCCCTTAATTGATTCCTCGACCTTCTCCGAGATTCGGTAGCCTCCCGTCTTCGGGCTTCCGAAGTGTTCAACCAGGCCGAACCTTTTCAGGTCGGCTATGGCGATTGACACCATCGGCACGGACTTGCCGACAATCTGCGCTATCCGCTGCGTCTTGCTGTCGGGATAGGCATGGATGGCATGGAATACCGACTGCGCGGTAGGAGGAAGGGAATTGAGACGGACGCGAAGGTTCTCGTCAAAGGCATCGGCCATTTCCGCGTTGCGCCTGGCAATCTCCTGACGCTTGATCTTCCTTTTCTCTGTGTCGTTTGCTTCCATATCTGTGCTGCTCTTCATTTTGCCTGGTCTGTGGGCGTGTCTCCGAAATCCGACATGACGGAGGCTGCCTGTGACAGCAGTTCCCGTGCCTGGTCGATCAGATCCTGTACGGAACTCCACTTCTCCTGCACCTTCTTGGCCAGTTCCTCGACCTCTTCATCAGTCTCTTCGCCTCGAAAATATTCGTCGAAGAACGGCCAACCTTCCCTTGGCCAGTCGCCTTGGGTTCTTGCGGCCTCTATGATCTTATCAACGTCCTTCTTGCATTCGTCGATGCCGTATATAATGTCTCTCAGTTCGGATTCTGCGAATCCTGCCGTCTCGCGCCAGCCCTCTAACGACGGGCGGTGAACGTATTCAAAAGACTCTTCCATGAATTGCGCTTGGTGTTTAAGGGTTCTGTATGTTGTTCAATGTCGATGCAAATATAGGGAATTGTTCCGTCATGACAAAACAATAAAGGGGAAAAAAGGATGATATCCGCAAAAATACTCTATAATTTTATTATATTGTAAATTACATTTTACACATTCCATTGCTATTCCACAAAAGGAATTAGTCCAAAATGGACTAATCAGCGGAGACGGAAGCGGAGGATCCAGGATTTTCCTCAGATGTCGCGCTTCTATTATAAAATTAGTCCGAATTGGACTAATAGAATGTGTGGCAAAAAGGTGTAGTTTCTATTGCCTTCGTCCGAATTACCGTGCCTGATTGCATCTGAAGAATGCTGCTCGCATCGCAGTCCGTGTTCCTGGGCATACCTCTCCCCCATCGAGTCCGCACCACTGGCATGACCAGACACGATGACGACCTGGTGCGTCTTCACCTTCTCCTGAAGACAGGGTTCTCAGAGTTCATGGTGCGCGAAGTGTCAGTCATGAGCAATGATTATCTGATGGAAATATTTTTTACAAACTTTACTAAAAAGCCTTGATATAATTATAAAGTTTCTTAACTTTTATAAAAATAATTATTAAAATATGGATATATTTATTCTATTTTTTATCAACTTGGCTTGTGGTGTGCTCAGCAACCTCATCGCCAATTACATTATCAAGAAGATGAACAGATAATAAGAGTTCATCGTAGATGCGGTGACATTGCCGCGGTTCCCACCATCATCCTTCGGGATGAGTCGGTCATAATGAAAGGGGGGGCATTGCCCTCCCTTCATCCTTTACTTCTGTGCAATATGATTGATTTTTGATTTTATAGAAGGTGCAGCGTCTATTGCCTTCGTCCGAATTACCGTTCCTGGTCGTATCTGACGATGGCAACCCTCAGCCCCATCCTCTGGGCGAGATCAATCATCGACTTGGTGCCTTTCGACTTGCCATCCCAAAATGCTATCAGCGCGTCTGAGCATTCGGCCATCTCCTTGTTCCGTATCGGACCAGCAGCGCGTCCGTTCTTCGCCCAATCCGCAGGATGCTGCTCGCATTGCAGTCCGTGTTCCTGGGCATATCTCTCCCCCATCGAGTCCGCACCACTGGCATGACCAGACACAATGATGACCTGGTGCGTCTTCACCTTCTCCTGAAGGTAATAGTCGCACCAGGTTCTCAGAAGTTCATAGTCTGCAAAGTGTCGGCCACCTGCAATTATGACCTTGTATTGTTCCATCATTCTTCCTTTGCCCAACCTGTGGCCTTGACGAACTTCCAGAAGTAGTCACAATGAAGCACCACCTTCTGTCCTTCGTTGGTTCCGATTACATCTACGCTCTTGATGCCAGCAACATCGGTGTCGAACATTTCAAACACCACGTCGGCATCCTGTGGAGCCTTCTGGAGCTTCTCAATCAGCTCCGCAACCTTCATTCTGTCTTTCATAACTTATCTCTTTGTATTTTGATCTGCACTGTCAAAAGCCCAATCGTACATCACTTTTGCATTTTCACCGAAAACGGCCTTTAAGACGGGAATGCCTTGTTTGAAGATTTCGCTTTGAATAAGATGCACAAAGTTCTGCTTGTCCTTGGCGAACAGAATAACGGAGCCATCTTCCTTCACGTCCTTCAAGGATATGTTTGCAAAAGTGTATTCCGTCTTCGTTCGACCGAATTTCTTTTCCAGTTCATTGAGGAATCTCGTCCAAAGGCCGTCGAGACCAGAAAGACTCTTTGCTTTTGTTCCAGGAACTTCCTCGGCCACGGATGTGCGCTCGTCAAACCATTTCTTCAATGCGGAAACCGCATAAGCCCTTACATCCTTGACGGGTTCCTTGGAATCCGACTTTTTCTGTATGGAAGCAGCAATCTTATGAATCTCTTCCTCGAACTTGGGATATTCATCCTCCGAAAGCAGGTTCAAGAAGTATCTGCTGTCGGCTCCATGAAGTTGGAGGTCATCTTGCAGCATTTGCAAGATCCTTATGGATTCCTCGGTTTCAATTCTGCGTGTCTTCAACTTTCTTCCCAGTTCGGTAAGATAGATGTCGAAGTGGATGCTCTTGGGATCACCACCGCAATAGTCATCTTCCTCCCTGAACTTGAAATAGCAGTCAGTATAGACCTCGGCACCCTCGATGGGCTTAAATTCTTCGTCGAGACCTGCAAGGATGCGTATCTCTTCCATGGCGCACTTCAATACGTTTCGCTTGAAGTCGGCATATCGCTTGTTCCTTTTCGGCACCCACTCGGAAACGCTCTTGGCCTCATTGCACCCAAGCATCGAACGGAGATCCTGGTATGATATATCCCATTTGCCGTCACCGGGGCCTTTGGGGTTCGTGTCATAGGCGAACATGGAGATATATCCGTATATCCTCTTCGAATAGACGCTTTTCAGTTCCTTCCTCACCTTGGAAATGAAACTCACATATCCGTTCTCCATAGAGAAGACTGTCTTGGCCGCTTCTACGGAAAGTTGAAATTCGATGAATCCCTTTCTTCTCTTCTTCATCACCTTTCCAGCTGTGACATCTACCTTCGGGACGAGAAGCGATTTGAACACATGGACTTTCTTCACGGACGGCTGTCCGTCAACCACCTTGGAATAGTAGAGGCTCTGGTTGAAAAGCGTGTTGGCAGCGATATCTATGTCATCGTAGTGCTGCTTGTCGATGTTGAGTTGCGAAAGGTGAATGCGCTGGACGGGCATGTTCTCGTCCCTCTCCAATTCTTCTTCTGAGAAGAGATATGGGGACAGCAGCGCATCCTTTCTTCGAGCCAACAGATAGTTGTTGATGTTGGTTTGGAGCAAGCCGATGATCTCGTCACAGATATCGAGCTGGATCCTGGTGAGGTCTGCACGAAGCCAGTTGAAGGCTCGCGGCTGCTTCGTAAGGGAAGGAAGGACGTTCTTCTCAATGACATAAGTCACCATTGAATCCTGCTTCTCTGGATTTCGGGGTCTTGAAACTGATTTCTTATTCATAGTCTGTATGATTTTTAATGATGCAAAATTATGTAATTTTCAGAATAATACAAAATAAAAGGTATATAATTTGCACGTAAAGGTATATTTTTTGCACTGAAAGGTGTAAAATTTGCACGTCTGGATTTCAATTATCAAAGTTACCTTTTGTGCACCGAAAGGTATATTTTTTGCACTGAAGTTACCTTTTGTGCACCGAAAGGTATATTTTTTGCACTGAAGTTACCTTTTGTGCACCGAAAGTTACCTTTTGTGCACCGAAAGTTACCTTTTGTGCACCGAAAGTTACCTTTTGTGCACTGGACGTTTTGGTAACGCACTGATATATAATTTGTTACAAGTGCCCTCAGGGGGGTATTATTATATACTATATAATACTATATATACATTAAGATCGATCATGCAAATTTTGAAGTAAAAATTTTATTTTTTTCGAGGTCTGATAAAAGGTTGTTTTTTGTAAAAAAAAGTTGTAAGGTAAGTTGTAAAAAAGGTTGTAAACGTTGTGTTTCAAAAAAAAAAGGATGAAAAAGCAAAGATAAACAAGTCATAAAATGGTAAAATATATAATATCAGCAATTTACAAGGCGAAACGGAATGTCCCATTTCGCCTTGCTATTTGTCAATTAGGTTGTAAGGTAAGTTGTCAATAGAGTTGTAAAGTAATGGTGAAAAATTTATACCTTTCTCCGATTTTCAATAAAGGGGAAGAAATAATGTTTGACAACACTAAAAATTCATTTGCATATATTGAATTTAGGCACTCGAATTTCCAAAACAGGCGGCAAAATGTTTTTTTTCGTGGCAATTGTTTTTTTTCTTTCAAACATTTTTGGTAAATTAAATTTATATCTATATTTTTGCAGATGTAAACATGTAAACATTACTACTTGTAAACTCTAATACGATAATAATATATGGGCAAAGTAATTGCAATAGCAAACCACAAAGGTGGCGTTGGCAAAACGACTTCAACTGCATCCATCGGTGCGTGCATGGCCAAGCAGGGCATGAAGACCTTGCTGATTGATCTTGACGGACAAGCCAATCTCACCCTGCTCTTTCTTCCAGCCGAGGATGACGATAGGAAGAGCGTGTATGATTCACTCGTGAACAGGGAGCCTCTCCCGATAGTTAATATCACCGAGAACCTTGATCTTGTGCCTTCTTCCCTCGAAATGGCTGGAGCAGAAGTAGGCATGGTACATATCTTCGGTCGTGAAGGTGTCTTGTCCAGGATACTTGCCAGTGTGCGCGACAGTTATGACTATATTCTTATAGATTGCCCACCATCACTGGGCATCGTGACCACGAATGCCTTCCTTGCTTCTGATAAGATTCTTGTACCGATGACTGCGGAACTCTTACCCTTGAAAGGCATGCGTATGCTCGATGATTTCATCAGCAGTTTGAGCCAGATAAAGCCAACGCTTGCCATATCAGGAGTGTTTATCACACGTTTCAATAACCGCAACCTCAACAAAGCCGTAGAAGAAGCAATCAAGGCTCGCTATGGCAATATTGCTTTTGAGACCAGAATTCGTGAAAATATAGCACTTGCTGAATCTGCTGGAAGCGGAGGAGATATCTTTAATTATGATCCTTCCAGCAAAGGAGCAAAGGACTATGCTGAACTGACACAAGAGATACTTGAAAGGTTCGAGGGGAAATAATAAATGTTTACAATATTACATTATTACAATATTACATTATTACAATATTAAAAACCACTTAAAAATTAGTGTATTATGGCAAAGAAGAAGGGAATGGATGCCTTGATAGGCAATATAATGGGAATTCAATCAAATATGCCGCAAGGTGTAAAGGATGATCCCTCTCCTAATTTTCCTGAAGGGCAAGAGCCAGAGATAAAGGATGGCAGCGAAGAGAATAGGCCATCAGTAGAACGGGGTACTAAGCCAGGCGAAACCCGTGCCACGTTCATTGTTCGCAAGGAAATAGTGAAGAAACTTCAATATATGAAACTCGTCAGCGGTGTGGCCGTGAAAGATATTGTAAACGAGGCATTGGAGGCTCAGATAAGTAAATGGGAGAACATTAATGGCCCTATAACCATTCCTGGAGCCAAGTAATTCGTCCATATAGCATATGTTTACTTTGTGTAATGTATATTTGTAATCATTGTGCATTGTTTACATTTATAAATGATTACATATGACAGAAGAAGAAATCAAACTCATAGATCTTAGCGAGGACGAAATTCTTTCTTGGGGGCAGGGTATCCTTCAAACTTTGCTTTTAGATAGAACGACTGGGCGCAATATATATTGGGCGACAGAAGACTATAAAGAAAAAGGTGAAGGATATATGTTCTTTGACGAGATAACCATTGATAAAATCACTGGGAAAAATTCTCGTACGATTCAGCCAAGAATACTGAAGGGTAAGCACGATCAGATTGAAAGAGCCAAAAACATGGCAGAAGTTTTTACCCCGTCTTGGATTTGCAATGCTCAAAACAATTTGATTGATGAAGCCTGGTTCAAAAGAAAAAATGTGTTTAATATTCCCTCTGAAGAAGGCTTGCACTCATGGACTCCTGTGACAGAAAAAATAGTTCTTTTCCCAGATGGAAAAAACTGGCAATCCTATGTGACTGCAACAAGGATGGAAATGGCTTGTGGGGAGGCTCCATATATTTGCAGCCGTTTCGATGCAACAACAGGATTGTTTTTCTCCGATCTGAATATGCGAGTAGGGTTGTTGGATAGAAAATTGAGAATTGTATCAGAAAACACACACGAAGGAAGAGAAAGAGACAGAACGGCAGGATGGAGGAAATGGGCGCAAAAGGCATATCAATCTATTTATGCTTTTGAGTGGCAGGGAGACAACCTCCTTTTGGCTCGTGAATCCCTACTTTGGAGTTATAGAGAATACTACAAGGAAAGGTGGGGGGATTACCCAAAATCCAATGCATTAAGAAAAATAGCAGAAATAATATCCTGGAACGTGTGGCAGATGGACGGTCTAACGTGCGGTCTCCCTGGACGGAAAGTCATAGAAAGTCCAGATCAGATAGAAAACCTGGATATAGAAATTCCTCCTGAGCAGAAATTGTGTAGGGTTATGGAGTGGAGCCCGTCTTTTTCTCCGATGGGTACACCTATTATGTTCAAAAAACTTATTAAACAATAGTATGGCTACGGTATATAAATCTACATTATTGCCACAGGTGATATATGTTTTTAGGATATGTGATGAAGACCATAAAGGATGCCTTAAAATAGGCATGACGAAGTTGATTGGTGACGATATTGACGTGACCAATTTGCCCGAAAATTGTGATGTGCTCAAAGATATTGCTCGGAGCCGTATTGACGAATACACCTCTACCGCAGCGACTCATTATGAACTGCTACATGTGGAATGTTCGCTGTTCTTTAACAAAAAGGGTGTCGGTTCTTTTGATGATCACCAGGTTCACGAGATTTTACTGCGTAGTGGTGTCCGTAAAAAAGAATTCTCTTACAATGAAAAAGCAAGAGAATGGTTTATTACGGATTTGCAGACAGTAAAAAATGCCATTTCCGCTGCGAAGCAAGGAAGAAAGGCACTGACTCCGTCGGAGGTTTCTTATAAGAATTCTCCAATCGAATTTAGGCCAGAACAATGTCTCGCCATTGAAAAAGCCGTTGAAAAATTCAAGGTTCCAGGGACAAAAATGCTTTGGAACTGCAAAATGCGTTTTGGTAAAACATTGTCCGCTCTGGAGGTTATAAAAAGGATGCAATTCCGTATGACCATAATAGTAACGCATCGCCCTGTCGTAGATGCGAGTTGGTTCGAGGATTATGATAAGATTTTCTATGATCAGCCTCATTTTCGTTATGGTTCAAAGAATAATGGCGAAGACATAGATGCTCTTCTTAATGGAAAACATTCTTTTATTTATTTTGCATCCTTACAAGATCTTCGCGGCTCTTCTGAAGTCGGGGGCAATTTCGACAAAAACAAGGAAATTCTTTCGGCTAAATGGGATCTTTTGATTGTCGATGAAGCCCACGAAGGGACACAAACGGAACTGGGGCAAAAAGTATTAAAAAGGCTGAAAAAAAAGAATACTTGTGTAATGGATCTTTCGGGAACTCCATTTAACATAGTAAGCGATTATGAGCCGGATGAGATTGTCAATTGGACTTATGTTGACGAACAGAGGGCAAAAGCGAAGTGGGAAGAGGAACATCCTTGTGATTACAATCCATACGGTTCTCTCCCTCGTATGAATATGGCCATTTATGATCTGAATGAAGTATTTGACAATTATGAGGCTAAGTCAGGCGATGTCCAATTTAATTTTAGAGAGTTTTTTAGAGTTTGGAGCGGAGATCCGTTAAAAGATGGGAGACGAATGCCTGCCGATGCGCAATTGGGAAAATTCATTCATGAAGGCGATGTAAAAAAATTCCTTGATTTGCTTGTCAAACCAGATCCGAGAACTAATTATCCGTTCTCGACAGAAGAATATAGGAACATTTTTAGGCATACATTTTGGGTGCTTCCAGGTGTGCCAGCAGCGAAAGCCCTGAGTGCTCTTCTTAAAAAACATCCTGTCTTTTCAATGTTTGAAGTGGTTAATGTCGCTGGCGAAGGCGATGACGATTCTGAAAGGGCAGACGCCCTGGATGCTGTGCTTTCTGCTATTGGAGATCATCCAGAGGAAACTTATACCATTACATTGTCGTGTGCAAGGCTGACAACAGGCGTGACAATAAAGCCTTGGACGGCCGTTTTTATGCTTTACGGAGCAACCAAAACAAAAGCACAGGGGTATATGCAAACTATATTCCGTGTTCAATCTCCTGCTGTTATTGGAGGCAAAAGGAAAGAAGAATGTTATGTGTTTGATTTTGCGCCAGACAGAATCATAACATCCATCGATGAAACGATTAGAGCAGCATCCTATTCAAAAGGAAGCCGTTTGAGCGCACAGAAGGCAACCATAACGGACGAGGAAAGAAATGACTTCAAAGAATTCATACATTTCTGTCCTGTCATCGCTTACGATGGTTCACAAATGCGGCCTTATGATGTAACACAACTTCTTGACCACTTGAAACGTGTTCAGATAGAAAGAGTCGTGCGTAATGGCTTTGACGATGATGCTCTCTATAATAATGAGATCCTTATGAATCTCGATACTGATGCCCTTAATGAATTGGAAGACATAAAAGGCATTATAGGAACGAGCAAAGCCGCTGAAAAGACGGGAGATTTCATCATAAACGAACAGGGACTCGATGGGGGAGAGGAGCCATATCAGAAGAACAAGAAGGCTCCGCTTACACCCGAAGAAGCAGAAGAAAGAAGGGAAAAGGCTCGTAGAAAGAAGCAAAAGAAGGATGCCATATCGATATTAAAGGGAATAAGTATTCGATTCCCGATGCTCATATATGGAGCCGATGTCAAGGACGAAGAGGTGGGTGTTACGATTGAAAACTTTACGTCCTTTGTCGATAAAGAGTCTTGGAAGGAATTTATGCCCGAAGGCATTACTATGCAAAAATTCTATGCCCTTCGCAAATATTATGATCCTGATGTATTTAGGGCATGTGGAAAGAGAATACGAGCAAAGGCAAAATCTGCTGACGAACTTCCTCCCTTGGAGCGCATATATAAAATCGAAGACATTCTATCGACGTTCCGTAATCCAGACAAGGAAACTGTCATAACGCCTTGGAGAGTTGTAAATCTGCATTTGAGCAATACCATCGGCGGATATGATTTCTATGACGAAGAGCATCAGTTCCTTTTGGAAGAGCCAAGAAAGGTTGATCGGGGAAGACCTACATATAGAATTTTTGAAACAGAGAATCCTTTAATTTTGGAG
>JAEEGK010015840.1_pt1 | contig 16644 bp, 11 predicted proteins | sample 8958771 | NCBI WGS metagenome assembly JAEEGK01 (sample SAMN16246547, study PRJNA631951) | gut metagenome | biome: gut microbiome; feature: rumen; material: SC-attached | host: Bos | place: Iran: Karaj | collected 2018-10 | reverse complement strand
CCTTTTTAAATATATTATCAACTAAACAAATCATAAATTTTTTTCTTAATTAAACAAAAAAATAAAAATAAATAAATATTTAAAAAACACTATCAAAAAAAAACAAAAAAAAAAAAAAAAAAATTTCCATTTTAAGAAATAAAAACTTTCTTACATTCTTCAAGAGTACATTCACTATTAGTAACAGGGCAAACAAATTTTCCATTAGCACTAATTTGTGCATTAATAGCTTTAGTAGAATAGACTTGTCCATTAGGTAAAGCCAAAGGTGGATTAGAACTATCCATAATTTCTCCAGTAATTCTACAAATTAAAGTACTAATTTGATGATTTGATGCAGGAAGTGTAGAAGCAACTTTTCCAATTTCTTCATTACAAATAGGACAACTTAAACATTTATTATTAGTATAACAAAATGAAGTTTTTAAACTCATTAATCCACTTTGAAATAAAATTTCTAAAACTGAAGAATAATTTAATGAAAATATTTCAAAAAATGTTGATAAGAAATTTGATTCTAATTGTGTCCATCTTTCATCTGATAATAATTCTTTATAATCTTTTAATTTTTTTATTTGTTCTGGTTTTAATGCTAATAAAAACATCACTTTTGATATTTCATTTATGTATTTATCTAAAAATTCTTTGAAATTTTCTCTTGCAAATATTACACATTCTTTTATTTCTCCATTTTTATATTTTTCTATAAACATTTGAATTACTATTTTTAATTTTAAATCACTATTTATTTTTGATAATTTATTTTTGTTTACTTGAGTCCATTTTAATGCTTCATTTAATTCTTTATGCTTTAATGAATGCATTATGTTTTGCATTTCTAAATATGCTGAATATTCTAAACTGTCATTTAATTTTTCTTCTGTTATAAATTTTTTTGCTGTTTCTAAATATTTTTCACGGAGAAAATAATCTAGTAATAAATTGTCTATTTTTTTTTCACAAAATAATTTTAAATTTTCAAAATTAAATTCTTTGTCTATTATTTTTAATTGATTACATCTTTTTGTAAATTCTTCATAAAGTGTATTTTCTTTTTTATCTATTTCTGTAAATTTTTTTTTAAGTTCTTCTGTTTTTTCTATTAGTTTTCTTAATAATGGTAATATCTCTTTTGGATTTGTTTGAATTTTTTTTTTTAAATTTTCAAATTTTAAAATTATTGTGTTTATTTCTTTTTCTATCATTTTTTTATTTACTCTTAAATCAGCAATAATAATTTCATATACTACTCTTAAATAATCATATTCTAAATTAATATCAACATTGCAATTCATTTTATATTATATATAATAATATTCAAAAAAATAATAAAAAAATGAAAATATATTTTTTTTTAATAAATAAACGATATTTTAATAACTTATTTAATAAATATTCAATCAGTTTCTTTAATTAAGTTTTAAAAAAGAATTAAAAAATCACTATTCATTTCCAAAAATTATTATTTTTTTTAAAATCAAAATAAATATCATATTTAAAAATATTTATATTTTAAAATTAAAAAAAAAAAATATCTAATAAAGAAATAATTTTAGAAATCTAAGTTTGTAAACATTTAATATTATATAATTTTTTTTTAACAAGTAATAAAATATATATAAATATCTTTATTAAAAAAAAAAAATAAAATATGAGAACTTTAATCCTCTTAACACTTCTCTCCCTTATAATATCAGAACCAAGCATAGATGATTTAACAATAAAATTAAAGCAAAATCTTTCAAAGAAAATACAAGACATTCCATCAAATTCAAATAGTTACATAAGAAACTTAAATGGAAATACCCAAGCAATAAAACAAAAAATGTTATATACTCAAGTTCAAAGTGCATTAAATAATAGAGGATTCCCATCAAAAGTATATCAATCATGTATTGAATCAAGTTTTAAAGGAGTAACATATTATGATGCTCCAGATTATGTTATTACAGGAAAAGATGTTTATACTCTTAATTATTATGTTTTATATTGTGAAAAATTTGATAATAATAATGTTAATATTGTCGGAGTTAAAGGAAAATTTAGTGGTACTTTAGTTCAACAATTTAATAAAGTTTTAGTCAAACGTTGTAGAAGAAGATTATTTAAAAAAAAATGCCGTACTAATATTGAAAATAGACCTAGAGCAATGAATGGTTATGAATTTAATATTTGTAGAAATATTTTGAGAATAAAATATAATCAAGATGCTTTAGATCAATTAAATAAATTAAGATAAATAAATGATTTGATTTTTTTATTTTTCAATTTTAATATTAGAAATTTTGAGGAGAGTAATTTTTATTTTTTTTAATTGAAAAAAAAATTTTTATTTTTTTTTTGCCATTAAAAATAATTTTATATTTTATTATTTTAATTCTGAATAATATTTTTCTAATTCTTTTTGTAAAAAATCTATTTTTTTCTTTTGTTGATTTATAATTAATTCTTTTTCTTCAACAATTTTATTTTTAACTTCTCCTTTTTTTTCTTTTTCTTTATCTTCTTTTAAATTAGAAATTAATTTTTTATTTAATTCAATATCATCTTTAATTTTAGAAATTTGTTTATCTTGTTCAACTAATTTTTTCAAGCAATCCTTATACAACTTTTGATTTAATTTAATTTTATATTTTTTCTTTTTAATATCTTCCAAAATAGAATTTAATTTAATAGAGCAAACTTCATTATTATTAAAATATTTCTCTTCCATTTTTTTAACTTCATTATCATAATATTTCCTTTGTAAATCTAATTGAGTAGAAAGAACTTTATTATATTCATCAATAACATTTTCCATTCTTTGTAAAAATTCTTGAGTAGAAGGACTTTCATCAACATGATTAATATCTTCTAATAAAATAGTAGAATTTTCATTAGTTGAAATAATTCTATGAACCCATTTATCAGTCATATAATCCCAAATTCTTTGAGTATTTAATTCAATTGAATATCTATGATTTGTTTCATTATAATGTAAAATTGCGTGTTTTTCTTCATATCTATTACATCCTATAAATCCACATATTAAACAACACCATAATGATGATGAATTTGAATTCTCACATTTTTCACATTTTAATAATGAAATTGCAGGAAATTTTGAACATACTTTACAATTTTTCTTATAATTTAACCATCTGTTACATGGAAATATATTTAACATTGTTTCTATTCCAATTGAACTTGGCTCTACTTTTTCTATACATAATGGACATGTTGGAATTTCTGTTATTTTTATATTGTATTTTTCATTTATGTTATATTCGATTTTTGATATGAAAACACAATAAAGAAATTCACTTTTGTTTTCTGGATAATTTTTTGTTTTGAATTGATAATAAAAATTATCTGCTGAGTCTTGATTGTTAAAATGAATTATTAAACTTGTAAATTTATATTGTGAATGTATAAATAATATTCCTTTTATTTTTTCTATTTCATTACCAAAGTAATTTATTACGTTTTCATATGTGAAATTTTCTGGTATTGCTATTATAAAAATTAAATTTGTTCTACTTATTGGTAAAAAACGAAATGTTTCAAATTTATCTGTTAATGAAATATTTTCTGATGGAATTCTAAATAATTTTACTTCTCCTTCAATATTATCATAAAAAATATTATTTTTTTCAATAAATTCTAAATTTTTTTGAGATTTAGTAATAATACTTAATTGAAACATTATTTATTTAAAAATTATTATGACATTAAAGTTTAACAATTTTATTACATTAAATATTAAAAATTTTTAAAATTAAAAATTTATAAAGTATACATAAATAACAAATTTTTACTTTTTTTTCTTTTCAACTCTTATAGTAAGATTTTTAACAGCAGAATAAATTCCATTAAATTGATCAATGACTAATCTTAATTGTTTATTTAATTCTTCAGGTTTAGGACTTTCTCTAAATTTAATAGTTTTAATATAAGCTTGTTGAAATTTAGAAGCTAAAATTTTCCCAGCTTCCATTTCAAAAACAGAATCACCACAACAAATAATATTAGTAACTAAATGAGTATTTAAATCTTTTTGTAAATTTAAAAAAGTTTGTATTTTCCATTGTCTAGAATTATTAGGATATTCTTTCTCATAAACACCTCTTGCAGAAATTATTTTAATTTTTTTTAAAACTTGTCTTAAATTAGGATAAAATTTCTCAGCAGAAAATTCAACCCATCCTGGACCAGCATTTGTAATAATATAAACATCTCCTTTAGAAACTGAAATTTCTAATAAATTCAAAACTGAAATTTCTAATTTTTGTACTTTTTGTTTATCTTTATCATTTAATTGAATATTTTCATCAAAATAACCTTTTGGAGTTAAAAAAGTTGTACATAATAATGTATCATCCCAATCAAAAATAATTAAACTATTATGAGTTTTTGTTTTTGATTCTGGAACCCATACTTTCTTATATATTAATTTTGCTATATATGTTGAACGAATACTTTCACTATTTCTATAAAATTGAAGTTCGTAATCATTTTTTTCTATGTTTTTATGATTTGATGATAATTTTTTTAATTCTTCTTCATTGTATTCTTCGTGTATTGGTTTCATTTTAAATACTTTTTTTATATCGAAATTTATATCATATATTCTTGGCTCTGTTTTTTCTTTTTCTTCATCTGATGATTCGTTTTTTATTTGATATTCTTTTAATATTGGAATTGTTGTTTTTATTTCTGGATCTGAGAAATTACCATCGTTAATTATATCATTTTTTAAATTCTCCATTTCTTCTTTTTTTTCGTCTATTTCTTTATTTTCAAAATTTGTTAAATTTTCTGATGAATGATATGAATTTAATTTAGGTAATTTTGATTTTTTTAATTGAGAATTATTCTCTTCTTCTATATTATTTTTTGTTAAATCTTCCTTGTATAATTTTTTATTTAAATTATTATTATTGTACTCATTTGACTCGTTTGATTCATTTTTATTATTTATTCTAATTTCATTATTTTCTATTTTACCATTTATTTCTCCTGATATATTTATTTTATTTTCTTTATCAAGTAAATCTATATTATTTTTGGATAAATTTTGAGTCAATTGAGCTGTTTGCTCCATATTATTCATTTATTGACCCACTATTTAAAATGAATTTATATATGTGAAAAATAATAATTATTTTATTAAATTTTATTTCAAATTTTTAATTAAAAAAAATATGTCTTTAAAATTAAAAAATTCAAATTAAATGTCTAATTGGAAAAAAAAATGTTCAATCTTTAAAATATTTAAATTATCGAGTTTAATTAAAGAATTATTTTCATTTTTATCAAATGATACAGCTTTTTTATTAGTAATATATAATAAAAAAATTCAAAAAATGTTAAATATTAATTTATACGATTATCAAAAATTATTTATTAGTAAAAATATTAAAACAAGTTTAAATGATTTAAATAAAATTGAATTATGGAATTTTTTAAAATTAAAATATAATAATTTTAATACAAATGAAGATTTTGAGAATATAAAAAAAATATGTAACGAATTAATTACTTCTCCAATTGAAATGAATTCAAAATATTATTATGATGAAAATAAAGATGATTTTCAATATTTCACAAATGAAATAAATTTTGATATTGATTTTAAAAATTTAAAAGTTTTAAAATTTAGAGGAAACTTACATTATATAAATGAATTTTTGGATAATTTAAATTTAAATATTTTTGATCATCAATTACCTAATTTAAAGAATTTATCAATTTCATGTTATAATACTGTTTATATTCCAATTTCTTTAATTGAAAATCTTGAAGTTTTATCTTTATTAAAAATTAGTAATAAATTTAATATTACAAAATTAAAATATGATTATAATGAAATAAATTTAAATAATTTATTTTATTTAGAAATTTCCAATGTTTTTTCAAATGGAGATGAGAAAGTGAAATTAATATTAAATCATTTAGAATATATTTATATTGAAGAAATAATTCAACCATCAATGAATGAAGAAAATATGGAATTTCATTTTGGTTTTTTAAAAACTTATTTTGGTTTAAATAAAGTATATGAAATATATAAAAAACAATTTTTAGAAGAAGAATATTTTGAAGATTTAACATTTAATTATTTAAAAGATATTTATAAAGAAAATAATTTTTATTCAAATTTAAAAGGATTTAAATATTTATTAGGAGTTGATGAAAGAGAAGGTTATGAAGTATGTCTTAATATGGAAAAATTAAAAAATAATTCAATTCAATATAAATATATAACTAAAACATATCCTGATTATTATAAATTAAGTTTAGGAATTTTATCAGAAAATAATGATATGTTTATTATAAAAGAAAGTGAATTTGAAGGTGATTTTGATTTATTAAATAATTATAATTTTATTGATTTTGAACATTTGGAAAAAATTTCATTATTAGATGTTAATGGAATTGAAAAGGAAAATGAAAAAGGATTTTATAAAATTGATTTATTTAATAATATCAATGAAGATAATTTTATTTTACAAGAGATTAAATTATTTGGATTAGAAAATATGAATAAAAATGGAATTATAAATTTTTTTAATAATATTAAATATTTCATATTTTTAAGAAAAATAGATATTGAAATTATTAATAATATTTATCAACAAAGTGAATTATTTATTTTACTTAAAAATATTATAAATCTAAAATTTATATCTCATGTAAATATATTAATTAATTTGGGAAAAATATCTGAAAATGATATAAAAAAAATAAATAATTTATTTCCAAATTTTTCATTTAATATTCTAAATTTAGAAAAATGTCATTTTCTAGGAAAACAAAGAATTTTAAATATAAAATTAAAAGATTAAAATAATTAATTCAAAAAAAAAAAATTTTTTTTTAATTACAAATGTATTTATAATTTATTTAATTTTCTCATTATTATTTACTTTTTCCTTCATTTCTTTTTTATATTTAATAAGTAAATTACTATAATATTTATTTATTCTATTAAAAATTTCACTTAAATTAATAACATCAGTTCTCTGTTCATCAATAATTAAAGGTTGAAATTCATTTAATTTAACTGCAATTGAAACAATATGAAGTGCATTTTGTATCATTTTCCATAATTCAACAAAATTATTTTTATCATTTGAAAATTCTAAATTTAATATTCCTTGAATACCAAAACAACCACATTCTAATGAATCACTAAAATTAAAAATTATTCCTTGTTTACTTTCAATATCAAATATTAAATTTTCATTTCTAAATGCTTTTACAAAATCATTTAATTTAATATGAGAAATAAGATTATGTGATAAAAAAGGAAAAGTAAATATTGCATATTTTTCACTTGAATTAATTAAATGTTTTTCAAGACTATTATTACTAACATTTAATATTTCATTATCAATTTTCATTTTCTCAGATGATCTATTATATAAAAAATTACAAAAATTAATCGAAGCTAAAATTTCATTTAATCCAAATTTCAAATCAATAGCCCAATAATTAATTTTATTATTTTCTTTAATATAAGTAAGATGTTCTTTATAATCTTTAAAAGCAATTAATTCAATAGTAACAAAACCAATAATATCATTTTTATATAAATATTTCCCAATTTTATTACAAATTTTAAATAAATCAATTCCTTGATTATCATTTTCATTATCAGAACTATAAAAACTATTATCACTTTTAACACTACTTTTTTCACTTATTTCATATTTATGATTATTATTCTTATCAATAATTAAAGGAATAGAAGATTGAGGAGAAATTGCACCAATTGTTCTAAAAGATAATAAATTTATTTTATCATAAGTTGCAAAAAATTGAATATCACCATTTGGTTCAATTAAAATTGGTAAACATGGAGAACCTAATAAAGTCATTGGATTATAAACTGGACATGCTTCAATTATTCCATGAAATTCAATAAAATTTTTAAAATATTCTTCCCAATTTTTATATAAATGATAAGTACATATTTTGACTTTATTTGGTAAATTTTTTTTGAATATTTCATATAATTCAACTTCATATTTTTTTTGATCTTTAAATTTATCTTTTTTATTTTTTAAATTAATATATGAATCAAGTCTATCTAATTGAATATATGCAATTCCTCTTCCATTTACTTCATAATCCATTTTAAAAATCCAAATATTAAAATCAGGATATAAATTAACTAAATGAGCCAATGATGAATAAAATTGAAACTCACTTTTAATATCCCATGCACTAAAAGGAAAATTAATTTTATTTTCATTAAAAACAATTTTACTACCAGATTTAGAAAAAAAAATTTGACTTTGAAATAAATCTCCCATTAAAATAGGAATATCTAATAACATTGATATTTCAACTTCAACTTTACTTACATTTCCAGGGACAATATAAGCATATTTATTACCAACATATTTTTTAATATAATTTAAAGTATAAGGTGATAATAATAATAATTCACTTATTGAATAATGTGGAACATATTCATCAACTGAATCAGGAATTATTATATGAAATCTTTCTTTTATATTTTGAATATCTAAAGTTGTTAAAATTGAAGCATAATATGTTATTATGTCTTGATTTAATTCATGTGGTGATATGTAAATTATTTCTACATTTTCATCAATTAAATTTATTATTCTGTTTAATTCATTGTTTTCTCTTTCTGAAAATTTATGAAATGTTGTATTTAAATAAATTGAATTTGTTGTTGGAAGTGATATTGAATTAAAATGTATTTCTACTCTTGGAGAATTTTTTATTGTATCCCAGTTTTTTTTAAAGTTTTTCATCATTAATTTCCATTCTTGATATCTTTGTTCAAATAATTCTTTTGTTTTTTTTCTTGCTTTTATTTTTAATTTTATTGAGCGAATCATACGTTGCATATAAATTAATCTACTAAAAAATATTTTCATTTCTTCTACTTTTTTTTGAACTAAATATTTTCTAAATGTCTTTTGAATTTTAATAATGAATTTTTCTTTTAATGTAGCATAAAGTTCAATTGGATTTGTTGGATTTAATCCTAAAACATCTAAATCTTTTTCATAAATACAAAGTAATAAATCTCTATTTTGAAGAACTCTTAATTCATCTTTTGATAATTCTAATATTCTATCTGCATAAACTTGAAGATTTTTTAATGTTAATTTTTTAAATAATTTAATAAAATTTTCTATTATATAAGAAATTTGAGACCAGTAAATTTGATTTGATTCATAAAATTTTTGATATGTTTCATCTTTTACAACCTCATAATTTAAAAATGTAATTAATTTTGGTTTTTGATCTATTAAATTATTACTTATTTGTTGTGATTGAGTTATTTGACTAATTCCACTTATTGATTTTTGTTCAGTTATAAATGTATTTGTATTTAAATTATTAGAAGTTAATATATTATTATTATTATTATTTATATTATTATTAATATTATTTTGATTTAATATATTATTTTCATTATTTGAATTCATTGATTTTATTTTAGAGAAATTTAAATTATTTAATTTTGAATTATCATTTGAACGATTTGTTTTAATTTGACTAACATTCATACTTGTTGCTCTATTTTCTTTATTTATTATTATTGTTGATTTATCTTTTTTTTTTTCTTTAAATCCTTTAAATCCTTTATATTCATCTTTTAATCCTTTTCTAGTATAATCAGACATTTTTACACTTATTTGAAATGGATTACCTCCATTAAAATGAAATGCTGGTGTTAAATCAGCACCTTTTGGTATAATTTTTTTATAATTTAAAGTAAGTAAACCTTTATTTAAATCATTTTTTCTTATTATTGGTTGTTTATTTCTATCATAAAAAATAGGATTTGATTTTACTCTTTGATTATTTATCGAATAATCAATTCTTTTTTGTGGATTCATATAATTTGGTAATTTCATACTTTTTCCATTATTATCATCTGCATAAAAAAATAAATTATCATTATTAATATTATTATTTATTGCTGATTTTAACCTTTTATTTTTCAATGAATTATTAAAATTATAATATTCTCTTTTTTTTTTATAATCTCTTAATCTATCAACATTACTTAAATTAACAAATTTATCTGATTTAAAAACAATTTCTTCAGGTGTATAATTTATTATTTTTGATGATTTTTGTTTTAAAACTGGAAGTGATGGTGGATTATATAACATTTTATGAGTATTTTTTAATGAATTTTTTTCATTTAGATAATTTTTATTTATTTCTTTTTCTTGTTTTTTCATTTTTTTTTCTAAATCTTCTAAAGTATTTTTTAAATGTATTATTCCAATTTTAGAGTAATTAGGATCAATAATTGATTTTCTTAATTCTTCTTTAAATTGAGAAATTGTATCTTGTATTACATGTATATTTTTTAAATTAATATCAGTCATATTTATTTATAATTTATATGATAAGAATAATATTTAAAAGTGATTAAACTAAATAATTTTTATGTAAACTTAATTTTAGATTCATAAAAATTAATCAAAATAAAAGGATTAAGTTTCTTTAATTCAGAAGTTAAAATTTTTTTTTCATGAATAATACCATTATTTTCAAATTGAACAATACCATAAAGATTTTGATTAATTGAAGTAATTGTAATAACTTTTTTATATCTATTATCAATAAAATAAATATTATTTTTATCTTCTTCATTTGTATTTTTAATTTTTATTTCAGTTTTGTTTTTTTTTACAATTGCATTATTATTTTTAATACTTTTTTCAAATTTTTCAACTTCATCCATTACATTTAGTAAATGATCTAAAGGTTCCCAAGTACATTCTGACATTTTATATCCTAACCATTTTACCTTATATTCATCTTTACCAAATCTTTTCCTTTTATCAATTATTTTTTCAACTTCATATAAATCACTCATTATTCTTTTTTGTTTTTAATTGAATTAATCGTGAAATAATATTTCTTAAATATTAAAAAATATTATTAGACATTTTTTAAATATATTTACAAATAAAATACATAATTTTATAAAAAAAAAATAATATTAAAAAAAAACTTTCAAAAATTAAAAAATAAAAAAAATACAAAAATTAAAAAATGCAAAAAAATAATAAAAAAAAATTTTTTAATCTCCTTCTTCCTCAACTTTATCTTCTTCATCTTCATTATCTCCTTGAGAAGATTGATTAACATTATTATTAATATTACTTTCATTTTCTTCATCTTCACCTTCTTCTTCTTCTTCTCCTTCTTCCTTACTTTCATTATTATTTTCACTTTCTTCAATAGGTTTCTCAATCCCAACTTTTTTTTCTAAATTTTCCAATCTAGCACCAACTTTATAAACTAAATCCATAATTTGTGTATTTTCTTGTAATAATAAATCAATTTGTTTTAATAAATTAGCATTTTCATCTTTTTGTTCTTTAATTCTTCCTTTTAAATATTTATATTTTTCTAATAATTCAGGATTAAATTCATTATAAGTATCATCAAAAAATTTAAAAATATCATTTGTCATTACTTCAATTGCTTTATTTAAATTTCCTTCAAATTCAGTTAAAAAAATTGCATTATCATCCATTTTTCCAATTTTAACTTCAATATTATCACATAATGTATTATAGGAAACTGCACCTTCTTCATCTTTTGGTCTTTCTTGAAATGGACGAAGTTGCTCATTCATTCTTGCTATGTCATCCATTTCCATTTTATTTGCACTTTTTTGCTTGTTTGCTTTCATGTGATTTAATGTGTTGTCACCATATCGGATTAATAATTGTTCTGAGTAGGCTCCTTCGTTTTGACCTAAATCTATTTCATAGGATTTTGCTTGCTTTTTTGGAATTGATATTAAGAATGGATTGTCGTAGTTACTATTGAAAAAAGTCATATTTTTAATTAATTTTTTATTAGTTTTTTTTTTATTTAATTTTTTTTTTAATTTTATTGATTTATGGTTTATTGATTTTTAGTTTTTTTTTTTTTTTTTAATTGCTTGTTTTTATTTGAAAATTGAAATTATTAATATAATTATTTTTATTTGGTTTTAATTTAAAATTTATTTATTTAAAATCTTAATTATTTTTTTAAGTGAATATTACTTCTTTAATAAATTATTATTTAGATCAATAGGAAAATAATAAAATGAAAAACTAATTAAACATGAGTAAATATTATTTTTTGAAAATTACTCAACTATTTTATATAGAATAAGAGAAATATTTAAAAATTATTTAATAAAAATGAAAACCATTTGTTTAATTTATCCATCAAATTCTTACTTTTTTTATTATTTTAAATGTTTTATTTTATAGAAATAATAATTTAAATATATAATTTTTAAATATAAAAAATGTTAAAATTTAGTTTTAAAAATAATTTATTTTAATATTTGTAGTTTTGAGTAATTTTTTGAATTTGTTTATTATTAATATTATTCATTGAAAGAGAATTATCTATAAAAGTTTTTAATTCATTTAAATTTTTTAAATTATATTTAGACATTAATTGAACACAAAATTGTTTATATTCATTTCTATCATTATTATTCATTTTTTCTTTTTCCAAAGCTAATTGTTTGACAGTATTAATTAAATGTTTTATCCATCTCCATAAAGTTTTAATATCAATTTCTTCTTTTGGATTACTTCCAGTTAAAGTTATATATAAACCTTTTAATTTAGAAATTAATTCATCTCTTATACTTTCTTGTGTTTTACCTACAAAATTATTATTATCACCATTATTTAATATTGATAAAATTTCATTTAATTTTGGAATTATTTCTTCAGTTGAATTAACTTTTATAAATGACATTATATTAGATAATAAATTTTCATTTTCTTTTAATTTATTTTCATTCATTTGAATTATTTCATTAAATTTTGTATTCTCTGATTGAAGTTTATTTTGAAGATTTTCATTATTTGATTTAAGATTATTAATTTCTTCTTGTAATTTACTTATTTCATCTTTATATTTCATAATATCATTATCATTATTATATGCATTATTATGACTATTTGAATAATAATTAGGACTATTACTTCTATAATTCATATTATAATCATTATTTGTATTATAATTTTTATAATTACTATTAGAATATTTATTTTGAGTTAATATTGGGGAAGAATAATTTTTTCTCATAGAATATGGATGATAATTTGATGATAAAGTATCATTATTATAATTAGAATATTTATAAATTAATTCATTTTTTAATGAATCATCATTGTTAAATCTATTATTACTCATATACATTCTTGATTCTGAATTTGAACTTTGTAAATAATTATTTTTCATTAAATCATTTGAATTAAAATTATATTCTTTAGAATGATAATTTCTTTGAGAAAAAGAATCCAAAACTTTTTTTGTATTATTTGTTAAATTAAAATTCTCAAAATTATAAATATAATTTCTATCTTTAGCATTATAATCATAATTAAAATCTTTTGGATTATAATTATTATTATTATTATTATTAACTTGATAATTTTTAAAATTATCATTTCCAAAAACTGAATTTTGTGTATTTTCAAGTGAAGAATTAGTATCATTTCTATAATTCATATTCCCGCTCATCATATTTACATTACTATTATTTACATTATTATTATTATTCATATTATTCTGTTCTTGATTTTGTGTTTCAACAGTTTCATATTTTTTATATAATTCTTCTTTTTTACCTTCAGTTAATGTAGTAATTGTATTATTTGTATTTCCTCTATAATGATTTGGATTTTGATTTATTTGATTTATTTCTAATGATGCACTGTTTGAATATTGTAAATCTGAATTATTATTTGTATTTAAATTTTGAGATTCTGCATTTTGTAAATTATTATAATTTAAATTATTTGAATTTTGATTGTTTGAAATATTTTGATTTGGATTCTTTTGTTGAGGAGTAATTGATGACATCATTGTATTTATTGTTTTTTCATTTTTCTATATTGTTAATTTAATTTTAAGTAATTACTTTTTTCATTTTTTCTATATCATCTCTTATTTCATCTATTGTATATTTTATCCTATTAATTTTATTTGAATAAGCATCCATATTAAATTTAAAATTAAAATATTTTTAATTGTAATTTTTAAATATATAAATATTAAAATTATTTTTTTATACAAATTAAAAAAAATGCAAATAAATGAAAATATATTTTCATTTCAAAATTCATTTAGACCAATAACATCAAATTCAAATAATTTATATTTCAACAATTATATTAATAATTTTAATATTATTCCTGATTCAAATATACAAAAATATTATCAAACTTCAAGAGAATTCGGAAAAGAAATTTCTTATTTAAATAATTTAACGACATATACTAATCAAGAAAATATTTATAAAAATTCAATTTATACTAATAATACTATTTATGATAAATCTTCCAATATAAATTTCAATTATAATAAAAAGAGAAATATAAATGAAATAAAAGAAAGAAACATTAAAACAAATCAAGATGAAAATTTTATAGATTTTCAATTTATAAATAACCCATTTAAAGAACAAGTAATAAATAATGAAATAATAGCAAATGCATTTATGAAAAAAGATAATAATTCCTTCATAAAATCAGAAGAAAAAAAACCATTTATTAATGACATAGAAATGAAAAATGAAGAAAAAGAAGAAAAAACAATAAATAATAATCCTCAAGAAGTAAATGAATACTTCAACGATATATATAATAACTTATTACAAGAAGAAAAAAATTTCTTTTCAAACCCAAATTATATGTCTTTTCAAATTGATATAAATGAAAAAATGAGAGCAATACTTTTAGATTGGTTAATAGAAGTTCATTTAAAATTTAAATTAACTCCAGAAACAATGTATATAACAGTTAATTTAATTGACAGATATTTAGAAAAAAAACAAGTTAAAAGAACAAAATTACAATTAATTGGTGTCACTGCAATGTTAATTGCTTGTAAATATGAAGAAATTTATCCTCCTGAAATAAAAGATTTTGTTTATATAACTGATAATGCTTATAATAAAAAAGAAGTTTTAGATATGGAAATTGAAATGTTAAAAACTTTAAATTATAATATTACTTTTCCTACTCAATATAAATTTTTAGAGTTTTATAAAAAAAAATTAAATTTAGATGATTGTTCATTTTTTTATTGTTGGTATTGTATTGAATTATCCTTAATTGATTATAAAATGAATAAATATAATAATAGAGTAATTACTGCTTCTGCTTGTTTAGTTACTTTACATTTGTTTAAAATTTATTCTGATAATTTATTAGAAAAGGTTACTGGATTTAAAATTGACGATTTAATGGATTGTGCAAAAGATATTTGTTTATTAATTGAAAATGGAACTTATAATTTACAAGCTGTTAAAAAGAAATTTTCATTATCTAAATATATGAATGTTGCTAAAATTCAATTTGGATAAAAAAATAATTAATTTATACTTTTATTATTTATTGTATATAGATATTTAAAAAAAATATAAATAGTATGATAAAATGTTTTTATTTATAAGATAAAAAATAAATAATTTATTAATAGTAAAATAATTATTAATTTTTATTAAATGAACTTTATTCGTTCATTGAATAATGCTACAAAAAAATTTGCCGATTATTTCACATACATAGAAAATAAAATCCCAATTCCAAAAAATAAAAATATACAAAATAATATATTTCAAATAAATAATAATATAACATTATGGATTGAAGATTCAGATTTCCAAGATGAACAATTTTTATCAATTTTCAATCACAAATTCAAATCAAATTATAGAATATATAATTTAATGCCAAGAAAATTAAATTTTAAATCAGATTTAGATAAAGTAGTAAATTGTCATCCACCAAATTTTCCATCATATACTTTAGAATATTTAATAAATTTTTCAATAACTTCAAAAAATTATATTTCAATAAATGAAAATAATGTTTTAATAATACATGATGAAATAAAAGATGGAAGAATTTTTTGTTTATTAAGTTCAATAATTTCATATAATATTATAAAATCAAATGGTCCATTAGAACCAATTTCAGCATATGAAAATATAATAACATTATCAAATTTATTTAAAGAAATTTCTAATAATTCAGATATAAAAAATCATTTTAGATATTTAAATTATTTTTCTTCTATTCAAAAATCTCCTATTTTATCTTTTAAAAAAATATATTTAAAAAATATTATTATTACAGGAGCTCCTGCAATTGATAATATTGAAAATCCAAGTGATGGACCTTATATTACTATTAATAATAATAGTTTTTTTTCTCCTGTTATAAGAATTATTTCAAATGGTAAAAATGTTTATTGTTCTTATAAAAAAGGTGATAATGTTGAAAAATATTTTTTTTCTAGTGATAATGTTATTTCTTTTGATATTAATAATTTTATTTTTGGTGATGTTACTATTGAATGTTTACATAAAGGAGAAAAAAGTTTTAGACAACTTTTTATTATTCAATTTAATACTTTTTTTTATGAAAAAAATGAAATTAAATTTATTAGAGAAGATATTGATTCAATTTATAAAGATATAAGATATCCAAAAGAATTTTTTGTTAATTGTATTGTTGATAATAGTAAAAATGAAATTTTATCTTCATATGATGCAGAAAATATTAAATGGAAAAAAATTTTTGGAAATTTAATATTAAAAGGTTATCATAAAGAAAATAATAA
>JAEEGK010015836.1_pt1 | contig 16648 bp, 15 predicted proteins | sample 8958771 | NCBI WGS metagenome assembly JAEEGK01 (sample SAMN16246547, study PRJNA631951) | gut metagenome | biome: gut microbiome; feature: rumen; material: SC-attached | host: Bos | place: Iran: Karaj | collected 2018-10 | reverse complement strand
TCATAAAAAAAAATTAAATTAATTATAATTTAAAAAATAATATATTTATATATTAAAATTATAAAACTGAAAAAAAGTCAAAAAAAAAAATTTTAAAAAAAAAAAGATCAAAAACCTCAAAAAAAAAAAAAAATTAATTTTTACCAACAACCATATTTAACAATCCTTTTTTACTTTTTTCCCAATTCATATTAGCATATAATTTTCTAAAAGCAATATCAGGTTCATAAATAGGTCTAGCATATTTAACAATAGTTTCTTGTAATTGTGGATTAACTTTTTTTAAATCATCAGTTTTAATAGTAATAACATCAGTAGGTAAAATAGGTAAAAAATAAACATCAACTCTTCTTCCTAAAGCAGCAAAATATTCACCATACATATCTTTTTCTCCAAATTCCATTATATCTAAAACTTCTTCATAAACACTATTTAAATCTTCTTCACTTGGTCTATTTTCACCTTTAAAATCTAAATTTTTATTCTGTAATTTATTCATATAATTTACAAAATCATTTTCACTCATTAAACTTGAATTTCTCAATATATAATTATTTATTTTTATCCTTACTAAGCATTTTATTGCTCCATTTACAATAATACAATATTCATTTAAATGATCTCCAACTTGAATAAAAGGTTCATATGAGTTTAAGCTTTTTCTATTTGTTCTTAAGCAATATTTTAAAATATTACTAATTGGTTCTTTTTTAAATATTGTAATAGAATAGTAAAATTTAATTAAAGACAATAATTCTTTTTCATGTAAATCTTTAACTAATCTAGTATAAAATCTTTTTTTAATAACTACTAAATCAGTTTTTGTATTAGGAATAGCAGTTGCAGTTCTAGGACAATCATATAATAAAGCTAATTCACCAAATCCATTTCCAGCAACAATAGAAGCTAAAAAATTTAATTTTGTTTTTCCTTTTTCATCAACATCATACATATATATATCTACACATCCTCTTAATATAAAATAATATGCATCTCCCTCATCTCCTTGTTTAAATATTATTTCTCCTCTTTCAAATGAACGACAAAACATAAATCTACATATTTCTTTGTGGATTTTTGACATTTTGAAACTTTCAAATACTTTGAAATTTCCTGTCAAACGCATTAATTCAAATAATTCGTCATCTGTTCGAGATTCTGGAGGAATATTTAATAAACGCTCAAAACGCTGACGAGCCATATCGAAATCTGATATTATATCTACCATATTTTTTTATATTTTTTTTTTTTTTGAATTATGAAAATTGGTTTCATCCTATTTATTAGATATTTGTTTATATATTTAATATAAAATTGATGTAAAATATTCAAAAGAATGAATAATTGAATTAGATAACAATGAAAATCTATATTTAAATGAAATAATTATGGAATTATTAGCAAACAGAACTTAATTGGAAAAAAGCAAATTAGAAAAATATTGATTATAATAAATCGAATATAAATTCTTAATATTAATATATAATATTAAAAAAATAAATAAAATAATATTAAAAATGTTAAAAATGTTAAAAATATTATTTTTATATATTCTAATATCATCATCGATTTGTGACAATTCAAAAAAGATAAGAGATTTCTTAAAATCAAAGGGACTATCAAAAGTAGGAATAGCCTCAATAATGGGAAATTTATATGCAGAATCTCAGCTTAATCCAAATTCTTATGATAAATTAGGTCAAAGAAAAACAGGATTATCAATAACAGAATATATTAGAAAAACAAATGATGGAACATATACAAATTTTGAAAAAGATTCTATTGGATTTGGGATTGCACATTGGACACATTGGTCTAAAAAAAAAAAACTTTTAGAAAATTGTGAAGGTATTATTAGTGATTTAGATTGTCAATTAAATTTTTTGTTCGATGAAATTGAGAATGATATTTCATTTTATACTTTTTTAAAAGAAACTAATGATTTAGTAGAAGCTTGTGATATTGTTTTCTCATTTTTAAAACCGACAATAAAAGAATTTGATAAAAAAAGAAGATTACATTGTAAAAGGTTTTTATAGTTAAAATATTTATTTTTATATAAATTATTGGATTTAAGATTTTAAATAATTATATATTCTTCAACTAAATCATTTCATTTTCTACGTTTAATTCAATTAAATTTGCGTCTTAAAGCACAATTAAATTCTAATTAAAAAGCAAATTAAGAGATAATCTAATAAAAAAATCAAATTTAAAAAACTTTTTATTTAAAATATGAAAGATTTTTTGAATATCTTTGACTATAGATTTCTTCAAAAAAGAGAAATTTAATGCTAAATACTTATATCAATTATTTTTTTATAGCTTATATTTATTTTTAAAATAAAATTTCCTTGTTTTATTAGTGTAAAAAAATTATTTGTACCAAATCCACTAAGAAAAAAGTATTATATTATAAATCAAAAAAAATAAAAATTAAATTATATCAAACTTGTAAATTAATGATTAACAAAAGAAGAAGAAAAAAACAACAAATAAAAGAAACAAAATGTCTAAAACTTATTTCTTTTTTTTCTTAGGATCTTCCTTAGGAGGAGGAGTCCACAATCCTTTTAAAAACTTGGCAAAATTTTCATAGCTTAAAAAGCTTACTTCATCTTTAACAACAATAAGTTCATTATTAGTAGCTTCTTTCCACAAATTATTCATTTCATCATCACCTAAACTATCACCCATATTGCACATAATATATTTAAATAATTTTTCTTCAATTAATCCAGTATTATTAGGATCCCAAATTTTTAAACAATTTAAAAATTCTTCAATTGAATCTGTATCTCTTTCTTTTCTTGCGACACAAGCAAAAAAACCATCTTTACTTATTTTTTCTTCTGGACTATCTGGTTGAATTTGTCTTAACATTTCTTTCATTTCTATTAATTCTTTCTCTGTTGGATTATATTCTAATAATCTTAACATTGTTCCTAAATCCTTTTCATTAATGAATCCTGTGTTTCCTTTGTCAAATTTCTTCCACAGTTGATTACATACTTCTATTAATTCTTGCTTTACATAGTTTTTTAAATTTTTCATGTGCTCATTCATTTTTTTTTTTTAATTTTTTTTTTTTTAAGTTATCTTTTATTTAATTAATGTGTAATTTAATTTTTTTTTGGAATTTTTTTTTTTTTTAAATGTAATTTAATATTTGAAAACAATTAAGATATTATTTATATAATATATATAAAAGTTAAAAATTAAAAAAAATGAATGTAAAAAATGGCTTTAGAAAAAAAAAATTAAATTCTCCAATAACCAAAAATAACACTTATGAATCAAAATTTTAATTCTTCATTAGTTTTCTTTTAATATATTATATAACAAAAGTAATAATTTGGAATTTTAACAAATAAATTTGTTGTTCTAAATTTTCTTGACCACATGTATTCTATAGTTCTTTGAACTTTTATCGTTTGATAATTCTAACTCTTTCAACATTTTATGACAAATGATTGAAGAAGTAAATATGTTGTTTCATTATTATTATTAGTTTTGCTTTTGTTTCATTTCTCCTTTTTTTCAAATATTATTAATGTATTTTTTCTTTATCTGTTTTTTTATAATAACAAATCTAATTTAATTTAAGTAAATTATTTAATTCAATTATAAAAATTGTGTTTTAATTTCTTATTCAATATAATTTTAATTTTTCCTTAAAAAAAACGCCCCAGGAATGGTTCGAACATTCGACCTGCAGGTTAACAGCCTGACGCTCTACCTACTGAGCTACTAGGGCCTTGTTAATACTCTATGATTTTTATTACATTATGAAAACATAAAAATAAGAGGACTAATTTAAACTAAAACTTTTTAAGAAATAATTCATGAGAAATTTATAAGAATTCATATTTATTACTAATTAACTAAAAAAATCATTTTAAAATAAATATTATATTATCTTTGTTTAAATTATTGTTATTTTATTATTAAGTGAAAATTATTATAACAATGATATTAATTAAATTTGAATAATCATTAAAATTTTAAATTTTAAATATTTTAAAATATTAATGGAGAATAACCGCTTTAATTAAAAACTTCAATATACATTTATATAGATAAAAAAAGTTAATTAATTATCATTCTTAAATTATTTTGATAATTTTCAAATATTTTTTCTGATTCTTCTTTTGAAAAATAACATCTATGACAATTTTTCCTAAATGCAAAATTCAAATTTTTACATTTAAAACATTTCCAATCACCTTTTCTTTCCAAAATTTTATTATTTCCTTTTTTAATTTTTTGTTTTTTCCCATTTGAATTTTTAACAATAAAATTTTGCATATTATCATTATTTAAAAACATTTCATTAATATTTTTAGATATATTAAAACCATTATTAACTAAATTAAAATTAATATTTTCATTATCAGAAAAATTAATTTTTCTCATAAAATTATTTTTTGAAGATTTCAAAACATTTAAACAATTATCATCTTCATTATTTTTATCATGATAAAATTCTAATAAGTAATTAGTTTCTGTTTTAAAAGGATTTTCAATATTATCTTTAAATAAAATATTATTTTTCTTAACTGGACTACATTCTTCTAATTTTAAAAGTAATTCTGAAGTTAATAGGAATTCATCTTTATTTTTATCAGTAAAATTTTCTTTTATTATTTTATTAGGTAAAATATTATTTTTAGGAGAATTAGATATTGTTGAAGTATAATCTGTTTCTTCTTCTTGTGTTAATGTATTTATATCATATTTTGGAGTTGATATATATAATATTGTGTTAAATCCTTCTTTTTTTTTTTTCGGGGTTGTCATTTTTTTTTGTTTTTTACTTTTTTTATTAATTTTTACTTTTTAAACCCGCTTTTAATAATGAATTTACTTTTTAATTTGGGTTTTAAATTAAATTTGAGATTTTTAAAATTTAAAATTTAAATTTTTGATTTTCAGATTTTAGAAATAAAATTTTAAATTTTTTATTTAAATAATTTAATATATTTATTTTTTTATAAGTTAATAAAGTTTATTTTATATTTTTTTATATGTTTCATATTTCATAATATTTTTTTATAAGTTAATAAGGTTTATTTATATTTTCTTATATATTTCATATTTCACAGTCATTCATTTTTTTAAGATAATATTAATTAAATTTTTTATGAAATTTAAAAAAATTACATCAATTGATTATTTTTAAAAAATCTAAAATTAAATTTATTTTTTTGTAAATGATTATTATATTTATTTTTAAGTACTTCTTTTATTTTTATTTTTGTTAAAAATATTAAATTTCACAAAAAGAATATTAAAAAAAAACAAAAAAATGAGAAGATTTTTGGTATAATATTTTCTTAATAAAAATAGAAATGGTGTTGTTATCCAAGAAATAAAGATGAACTTTCTTTGAATGATCAAATAGAAGAAATAAAAGAAGGAGATATTATTGGAAGTATAAACGCACAAATACCAGATTCTAATTTAAGTAAATATAATAAAAAATAATATATATAATTTTAAATAAATAGCAAAGGATCATAGTGATCATGATAATCAAAATAAAATAGAAGAAAAAAGGAAAGATGATAATTCACCCAAATTAAAAACAGCTATAAAACAAAATAAATTAGAGGAACAAAATCAAAAATCAAATATAAATAAAAATCACAGTATTCGAAAAATAAATAGCAAAAACAATAATTATAATAACAATTCAATTAAAATAATAATAAAAAAACATTCTAGTAAAATTTCAGAAAAAGGAAAAGAAAAAAATAATGAAGAAGAAAAAGATGTAATGAAAGAAAATTTAACAAAATATTTATATATAAATGAAAATTTAAAAGAAAAAGATCCAGCATTAAATATAATAGTATCAGAAAGACAAATTCCAAAAGAAGAAGAAATAAAAGCTCCAATATTAATAATAAAGGAAGAAGAAGGAAATATATTAAATGGAAAAGAAGTAAAAATAAAAGCAAATGCAATAGAAGGTGGAAGAGGAAAAAAAGATGGTGTAACTATATTTGGTTTAGAAAAAAATAATTATGACTTTAAATCAGATTTTATTTTAAATTGCCAAGAAGAAATTGATTATCCTTATATTTTTGCTATTTATTATCAAAATGAAACTAAACATTATTTTATAAGATCTTTTTCTGGAATCAATGATGACACTAAATTATTATTTATTAAATTAAATGAAAATTATAATTTACCTTTAAAAGAAAAGGAAATATTAACTGTTGGAAATTTTATTTTTGAAATAAATATAATTGAAGATAATAAAATTGAAATTATTAATTTATCTAAGAATGATTCACAAGAACAAAATAAACAAATTTTTGATCCAAATACTTGTAAAGAAATTTCTATTGGAAGAGATAAAAATTGTATTATTAGATTTCCTAATGATAAATCTTTAAGTAGAAATCAAACTACTTTTTATTTTAATGATTTTACAAAAGAATGGGTTATTTATGATGGAAATAAAAGTAAAAAATCCACTAATGGAACTTGGGTTTTTGGTACTCATTCTTTTATTGTAAAAAAATATATGATTGTTGAAATTTTAAATTCTAAATTAAAATTTATTCTTAAAGAAAATGATGAATAAATGTATTTTGTAAAAAATCTACTTATTAAGGAAATATTAATAAGAAATGTAAATAAATAATATATTTTAATATTTGGTAAAGTTTATTTGGTTATTAATGAAATAATCTTAAAAATATAATAAAGAAGTTTCTTTCATTAGTATAGTTGTTATAATTGTAATAAATAATATTATTGAAAAATTGCTTATAAAATATTTTTTATTGTTTAATTAATAATTATTTCTTAAAAATTAAAGAATAGAAAATGTGATTTTATCAGATGAGAAAAAAGATTATTTTAACAACATTTTTTTACAATTTTTTTTTCATTCACTTATTTTTTTGGGCAAAATTTTTTCCTTTTTCAGATTGTTTAATACTATTTTCAGGTAAAGAACAAGAAATCTCTTTTTTCCAGTGGTAGGAATAATATTTAGCTTTTTATTTTTTGTTTCATTTCCAATTCCTAAATTATCCTCTTCTCTATTTGTTAAATTATCATTATTTTCTTTTTCTAATTCTTTAATTAATTCTTCTTTGTTTAAATTTTCATTATTTAAATTAGAAAAAAGAAAAATAGGTAAAGTTGAAATTGATGAAAAAAACATTTTAAATAATTTATTTCTTTCTTGACTGAGACTTTGAAAAAATCCATTTTTTTTCTTCTGAAAATTTTTTTCCTTCTTCAAAAGAAATTTCTCTTTTATCTTTTAAATCAATTTTATTACCACAAATAACAATATTAGAATTTTCATAAGTATTAATAAATTCAATCCAAGAATTTAAATTTAAATTATCAAAACTTTTTTTATTAGAGATATCATAAACCAAAATAACTAAACTAGCAGCTCTAATATAATTTGGTATTAAACTTTTAAATTTTTCTTGTCCTGCAGAATCCTATATTTGTAATTTAATTGCTTTATCTTTATATTTTATTGTTTTACTAAAAAAATCTACTCCTATTGATGGCTCATATTCATCCTAAAAAACTATTTATTATTGATATTTTTCCTACTGCTACATTACCTATTAATATTAATTTTTGTTTGTTTATTTGATAATTTGTACTATATTCACTTCTTCTATCATAATTTCTATTTTTTAGTTTTTTAATATATATCATTTATTTGTTTTAAACAAATTTATTGTTTTTTAATTGTTTATTTTTTATTTGAATATTTTTTATGTTATTAATTAATATTTTTTCAATCTTCAAAAAAAAGAAAAATTGGTATGAATTAATTATTATTTATTATTAAAGTAAATTATGGGTTGTTGTGAAAGAAAACAAGCTCATTTGGATGAATTAATAACATATGAAAATGAAGAATTAAAAAGTAATTCAATAAATGAAAAACCTGAAAAAGAATTAAATATAAATTTTAAATCAGCACCAAGAAAAAAACCCGAAGAAGAAATAAATAAATTACATGATATTCTAAGAAATAAATTATCTTCAGACCCAAATAATAAAATAGAATTAGAAGAAATGAAATTAGATGAATTTGAAAAAGAAATAGAAAAAAATAAAAAAGCCAATGAAATACTATTAAACAATCAAAATGAATTAAATTTAATTAAATATGAAGGAGAAGACATATTATTCCAATCACCTCCTTTAAAATTTCAAAATAAAAATAATGAAATAGAATATTATTCAGGGACATTTGATAATAAAGGTAATTTTTGTGGAATAGGAACTTTAATAACAAAAGATAAAAATATATATAATGGAAGTTTTAAAAATGGTTTATTTGATGGAAAAGGAATTTTCGTAAATGAAAATGGAAATTATTATTTTGGAGATTGGAAAAATGGTAAAATTGAAGGAAAAGGAAAAACAATATTAAATAATAAAATATTATATGAAGGAGATTATATTAATAATGAAAAGAATGGTTTTGGAAAAGAAAATTATGATGATGGTTCTTATTATGAAGGTAATTTTGAAAATAATGAAAAAAAAGGTTTTGGTAAATATACATTCAAAGATGGTTCTTATTATGAAGGAAACTTTGAAAATAATTTATATAATGGAAAAGGAGAATTTCATTGGAATGATGGAAGAATATATAAAGGAAATTTTAATAATGGATTAATTAATGGAAAAGGAAATTTTATTTGGAAAGATGGTTCTAATTATGAAGGAAATTATTTAAATGGAATTAAACAAGGACAAGGAGTTTATTCTTGGACTGATGGAAAAAAATATATTGGGAATTTTATCAATAATGAACCTCATGGAAATGGATTAATTACTATTGGAGATAAACAATTTAATAGTAAGTTTAGATATGGTAAATTTATTTCTAATCTTGATTCACAAAATTCTACTAATAGAACTGAAAATTAAAATTAATGTTTTATTTTGATTATTGATTTAAAAAAATATAATACATTGAAATTTTTCACTTTAATTGTTTAAATTATTATTTTTTTATTTCTTTTTACTTTTAAAAGTAAAATGGACTTTTTTAAATAATATAATTATTTATTTATTTATTTTTTATATATTGAGTGAAAATTTGAAAAAATTAGAAAATCATATTTCAAAATTTGTCTTTTGAAAATAAAATATATTCTGCTCATATAACTTTTATTAAATCAAAACCTTATAATGGAAGAAAATAATGATTTTGAAATAAATGAATTTTGCTGGGCAAAAATAAAAGGATTTCCAACATGGCCTTCATATATATTAGATAAAAAAAATTCCAAATATAAAGTACAATTTATTGGTGATTATAATCATTCAAATTTACAAAAGAAAAAATTATTTAAATGGACTCAACAAAATAGTGAAAATTTTTCAAATTCGTCAAAAAAATATAAAGAATTATTTGATGGTGCAATTTATTTTAAAAAATTAATTGATGAAGGTTATTTATCAATTTCAGATTATATTGATTGTTATCAATTTTGTTATCAAAAAGAAGGTAAATGGAATTGTAAAAATATAGAACTATTTCTATCAAAGAATAAAGGAGATAATTTAATTTATAATAGCATTAATATTGATGGTAAAGTTACTCCAACTATTTTTATTAAATGTCATGATGATAAAGAATCAATTGAAAAAGGAAAAGAAATTGACCGCACTCAAATTAATAAAAGTGATTCGGATAATGTTAAAAAAGAAACTGAATCAGCTAGTTTAAATAATAATGATAATAAAGATAAAAATATTAATAGTGATAAAAGTAAAAAAGATAGAAATGATAAAAAAAAGAATGATAAGAAAAAAAATAATGATGAAAATAAAAAAATAAGAGAGAATAAAAATAACAAAAAAAGTAAAAAAGAAAGTAAAAATGAAATTAAAAGCAAAAGTAAAAGCAAAAGTAAAAGTAAAAATAATAATTTTCTTGGTTATAAAAGACTAAGTGTTTCAAAACCTTCCAATGTTAGTTTAGACAAAAAAAATATAAAAAGAAAAAAAGAAGATAAAAAATCTTTGGTTGAAGAATTTTTGAGAATTGGTAAAATATTATTTAACAGTTCATATCCCTAAGAAGTGTCAGTAAATTAAATAAACATTTATTTATATAAAAAAATCATTATTTTTTATTAAAAAAAGTTTAAAATAAAATTTTTTCTTTTAATTATATAAATAAAAGAGTCAACAAGGGAAAAATAAGTATTATTTTTATAAATTTTATTTAATTTATCATTTCTTATCTATTATGAAAAAAAAAGATTTAACTCAATAACAGAAAAATTTTTTCTGTTTTGTTCAAATTAATTTTATTATAAAAATTAATTTATATAATAAATAAATTTAGTTTTTATATTTATTTCTATATAGACATAATATTTGATTTTACTATTTTTATATATGAATGATTTTATTTTAAATAATAATCTTTACTTCTATATTATATTTTTATATAAATAAATAAATTTAAAAAACACTTTGATTGTTTACTTCACAAAATCTTTTAACTGAATTAAAAATTCTTTTTAATATACAATGTTCAGTATTAAATAATTTATTTTGTATTCCTAAATAATGACATCCACATTCACAATCTTCTTTAGCAACCATATAAGCAATCATAAAAGCCATTTTAATATTCATAAATTGAAAAGTACTTTTAGCAACATTATTATTTTTATTAAGTGGATCAACAATGATTAATTCATGACTATTAGAATTAAATTGAAATAAATTATTATCTTTTTCAATATCATTATTAATAGGATAAGTAATAATAATATATTTATTAAAATCAAATAAAATTCCATAATGACCTAAAACATTTAAAAATGTTTCACCTAAAATTTCTGGAGAATCACTTTTAAATTTTCCACTATCAATTTTACTTTGAATAAAAGAAACTACCATTAAAGTTAAACCATATGAACTCAATCCTCCTGTAAAAGGATTATTTAATAAACCATTGTTTAATAAAGTTTTCAATGCCAAAATTATTGGTTGTAAAACTGAATAAGTATTTAAATAACTTTTTATTAATTCTACTGTTTTTAAACCAAAATGTTTTTCACTTTCTAAACTTATATCAACATGAAAATTAAATTTATCATTTAAAACCAATTTGATTATTGGTATATTTGTGTTTTCAATAAATTTATGTTTTAAAACCCAATTTTTTTGAGTTAATTTAATATATAATTTACTTAAGAAAAAATCATCATTATAATTTGAATTATTTGTTATTACAGTATCAATGTCTGACCAAGGTAAACAAAGACCAGTACAATAAGAACCATATAAATTTACTTTATAATCAGAATTTATTTCATTTACACAATTTTGTATATTATTTATTATTTCTGTTATTACTGGCTTTTTAATTGATATTTGTTCACTTATATAATATTGATAATCTAGTAAATCTTTTTGAAGACATTTTATTATATATGATTCTGGATATAGATTATTTATAAATTTTGATTGTAAAAACGTGTAATTATCTAAATTTGAATTTAATATCATCTTATTTATATCATTTATTTGAGATGTTAATTCTTTTATTTGTGATTCTTGTTTTGATATTTTCTTTTTTTGATTTAATATTTCATTTTCTTTTTTATTTATTTCTTTATGAATTTCTGTTAATTGATGTTTATTATTTAATATCACATCATTATAATTTTTTATTGTTTCTTCATGTTTAAGTATTAATTTAGCTATTTCATTTATTTGATTATTTAGTTCTTCTTGAGATTCATTTAAATTTATATATAATTCATTATTATTATTTTCTGATAATGACAAATATGTATTTAATTTTTGATTTTCAAATTCTATTGGAATTATAAAAGGTTCTTTTTTATTATTTAGTTTTTCTTTTTTCGACATTGGATTTAATTTATAATTTATTTGATTATTCAAATTTTCATTGGAGTAATTCATTTTTTATTTAATTTATTCAACAAAAATTATTATTATTCTAAAAATTTAATATAAACAATAATTTAAAAAAATAATTATTTATTTAAATCAATATTTTTCATTAATTTTATTATTTAACTATTTTGATTATATTTTTTTAATCTTATTATATCAAGCCAAGTGTCTTTTGATTTTTTATTATAATTTTCTGTTTTATTTTCCCAAAACATACATCCTAATTTAAACATTGCTCCAGAAATTAATTCAAATTCTTTGGTAGAATTATCAGCTATATTTGGATTAAATTTTGATTTTAATTCTAGAATTTTTTCAAATTTTAGTGATAAATTTTTATATTCTTCTTCAACACTTTTTAATTTTGATCTCGCTATTTCTTCTTTTGTTTGAAGTAAGGCAATTATTTTATTGTTTTTTTGAGACCTCATATTTAAATTTTCCAATTCTTTTTTTAAATTCTCTTCATTTTTAATGTTCTGTTTTAATTCTTCATCTAATTCTTTTTTGGAAATATCTTTTTCCATTGAAATTCTAATTTCATTATCTAATTTATCTCTTAATTCTTTTTCTCTGTTATAAAAATCATTTGGATATTCTTTCAATTCTTTTTTAACAGGAATATTTTGATATTTTATTGAATTAGCTTTTTCAGGTGAATTTCTTTTATTACTCTCATTATTATTATTGCTTGGTGTAATTATTATATTTTTTGGAACAATTGGTTTTTTATTTTCTGATTGGGAATTTCCTTTAATATTTGTATAATCACATAGAATTTTAGCAATTAAACTTTTATTTTTTTCATTTATTCTTGTTCCAAAAATCTTTTTTTTAGTTGAAAATAAAGCTGATATAATTAATAATTTTATAAAATTATCTACTTCATTTTGTAAGCCATTCGCTAGTTTCGATAAATCTAATTTTTCTATTTCTTTATTAAATAACTCAGATGGAATAAATTTGCTTATTTTTTTTAACATTGCTAATAATTGAGTTTTTACTTCTGTTAAATTTATGATTTTATATGTCAATGAATTATCATATGTTAATTTTAAATTTTTTCCTATATTTTCATCAATTTCAGTCACTAAATTTTTCAAATTATTTGCATTCAACAAATCTTCTGATGAAGAAAAAGGATTTTCTAGAGAAACAACAAAAAAAGAATTTATTACATTGAATAAAGCTTCTGAATTCATATTTTATAAATATTTTAATTTTATTTTAAAACAAAAAATAATTTTAATTGTTAATTAATTATATGTATTTTATAATTACTTGTGTTTTTTATTATATTAATTATACTAAAATAAATAATAAATGAATATAATTTATTAAATGTTTAATTAAAATCATTAAATTACTTTATAATTATAATTCATTCTTATTTTTTCTTTTATATCTCATCTTAAAAAACAAAAAGTTTAGATAATCAAATTATATCTAATATATTTATTTATTGGAAATTATTTAAAACCTTAATATTTTAATTTAATTAAAAAATAAAAAATTTTGATTTAGTTTTATTAAATAATTTAAATATTTAAAGAAAACCAATTTTTTTGGTTTAAAATAAAATACAAATGAAAACAATTTTAATAATTTGTTTTAAAAAAAATATTATAAAAATTTATGAATTCAAATATTAAAGATGATAATGAATGGGAAACAGATGAAGAACAAACTCAATTTTTAAGAATAAATTTTGAAAATGCTTCAAAAATAAACACAGAAATAAATAAAAGGAAAAAATATCATATTAAAAAAATAAAAGGATTAGAAAAAAAAGAAATTGATTCAGCTTTAGAAGTAGAAAAATACATTAAAAATAATATTTTACCCAATTTTTCAATTAAAACAGATTTAAATAATAATAAACCTTATTTATCTATAGGAAAAAATGATTATATAATTAATGATAAACCAGAAGTTGGAACAAATGTATTTTTTTCTTATAATGAAAACAAAAAAAAATTAGAAATTTTAGGAAAATCAGAAAGATTTTTAGAATCAAAAATTTTTAAAGTAAAAAAAAGAATTTCTACAAAAAATAATGTATTAATTAATCAAGCAAAAAAGATAAATAGAATTCAACAAATTAAAAAATTAAAAAATAAAAATAGTGGTGAAATTGATACTGAAATTAATACTTCTAAAAATTCAGAAGGTGATAATAAAAATGTTATCAATAAAAATATTAAATTAATAGGAAATAAAAGAAACAGAAGACAAAAAAGAAAATATATAAAAGAATCAACAATAATAAACATAAAAAAAATTAATTAAAGGTAAAATATAATTATATTATAAATAAATATTTTAATATTTTCATTTAATAATAAAAATACACCATTTAAATTTTGAAAAAAATTTAAAAACAATAAATTTAACTTATTCTCATTAAATAAAAGGAACAGCATTTCCATCAGTATAATAACCTAAACCATAAGAAACAACATCAATAATTTCAATAGAAATCCAAGCAAAAAAATTCAAAAGAAAAATAAAAGAAAGACATATTACACTATTATTTATTTTACTTTTCAAACAACATAATTCACCACAAAAACTTAAAATAAAAATAACAAATAAAGTAAATTTTAAAATTGCCATATTTGTTTTTTCAGCATAAATATGTCCAACTCCAATTGGAAAAAATAATTCCAATAAAAATGCAATTAATTTATATTTTATTTGATAATTACAATTTATACCATAACTTTTAATATATTGATTATTTACTGTTTTAAAATCTTTTGAACATATACAAACATTTTTTTCACATATTCCTTGTAATGGAGGACAATTTGAAGGTGAACATTTTAAACACATATTTATTTTTAATAATGTTATGAGAAATATAAGTTTATATAGTTTAATTGTCATTTTTATATTAATTGAATATTTAATTTTATTTTTTATTTATTTTTATATAATTTAAATAATTATTCATTAGATTTTTACTTGAACAATTATATTATTTTTGATTTATATATAACTAGTTAAAGTAGTCCAAACTGTTATTGAATCAGTTAAAGTTGGATATAATTCTTCTGCAAATAATTTAGTATTGCTAACAAATTTTTCACTATTAATATTAATTAATTTCTTAATTTCATCCATGTTCATTTTATTACAATAAGCAAATTGTTTATGTAAATTTTCCAAAGCATAAGTTTCTTTAGTACAAATATTTTCCATTGCATAATTTTTATCATTTAATAATCTATTTTCATCAATTGGAAAATATCCTCTTTGTATTTCCCATTTATTTATATCTCTTAAAGCATATAATTTTTCCTTTTTATTATTTAATCTAGTTTTTTCAGTATTATAATTATATTTTAATTCATCCCTTTTATATATTAATTCTTGATATGCTTCACCTTCCATTCTTTGATATTTAAAAAAATCTTTTATTCTACTTTTAATTATTTCATTTTGATTAAATAAATTTCTTTTCCAATTTTTAAAAAAAATTCCAAGTTCTTCATAAGTTTTGTTTACTTCAATTTTCATTTGTACTTTATCATTTAATTCAAATAAATTTTCAAAATCTTTTTGAACATTTTCTAAACTTTTACAAGCTCTAGAAATGCAATTATAAAAAGATTTTAAATTCCTATTTAATCTTTTATAAATATAATTTTGTAATTTATAATAATTAGTAATATTAACATAATATTTTTCATAATCTTCCTTATCATATATAAAAATTTTCCCTGTTAAAGTTCTTATATCTTCAACATATTGGGAAGGGTTATAAGATAACATTTCTTTAATTTTACTATCAAATTGAGTTCTATCATTAAAAGATAAAAAAGCAAATAAAGCTTCATTACTTTTAAAAATTTCATTTTTCATTATATTATCTATAAAGATTTGAAGGAATTTCATTCTTTTTTCAACAAAGTCATTTTCAAATCTTCTATTACCTAATTTCTTTCCTGGAATTGGAGGAATAAAATTTCTTGGATAATGTTTAACTAATATTTGTCTTAAATTATCAAAATCTGAAAATCTTCTATAAACTAACCACTTCATTGAATCTGTTACAACTTCATATTGAATATATTTTTGTTCCCAATATTTATTATCACTTATTTTAGGATTTTGTAATTTAACTTTTATTTCTTTATCATTTAATTCTGTTTTTTGAAGTTTTTTACATATTATTTCTTTTGCATATACATTATTATTTTGATTGTTATTATAATTATTATAAATATTTATATTTTGAACTTGATTTATTTCTTCTTTTATATTTTTTTCTTGTTGATTTAATTTTAATGTTTCTGATATGGAAATTTTGGATTTTGGTATTTCTTCTTGTTTTATGTTGGAATTATTATCAATGTTTGATTCTTGATTTTGATTGTTTTTATATGATAATATTTCATTTGTTAATTCATATATTGACCAATTATTTAAATCTGAGCCATTTTCTTTTTTTTCAGATATGAATTTTAAAAATATTTCTTTTTCATAGTTTTTATTTTCAAGTTCTTCTTTTATTAATTCTTCTTTTAACTTTAATTGGTTTGATTCTTCACTCATTTAAATTAATAATTAACAATTCAAAAAATAATAGATTTAAATCCTTATAAATTGTTTTTTTAAATAAATAACAATTGATTTTTTTCTTAAAATAAAATAATTCTATAATATGGGGATTGGGGATTGGGGATTGGGG
>JAEEGK010015834.1_pt1 | contig 16649 bp, 10 predicted proteins | sample 8958771 | NCBI WGS metagenome assembly JAEEGK01 (sample SAMN16246547, study PRJNA631951) | gut metagenome | biome: gut microbiome; feature: rumen; material: SC-attached | host: Bos | place: Iran: Karaj | collected 2018-10 | reverse complement strand
AAATTTATTCCTGATCCTGATAAAATTAAAGATCCTAATCCTCCTCTTGGAATGTATAAACCTAATTATAAGTATTTTGAAAGAAGTAGTAGAGATATATATATTAAAAGACATCCTGCTGTTAATAGAAAAAATAAAATAAAGAAATTAATGTATCAATATAGAGTTCCTATGGAATATCAAATTATTCATAAATTAAATAATAAAACGAGTTATTATTAGATGAGTTTAAGTTTTTTATTTTTTTTCATTTTTATTTTATTTATAAGAGTTTATTTATTCATTCAAGAAGAATAAAATTTTTTAAAATTTATTATATATAAAATTTTTATTAATATTTAAAAGGCAATTATTTATTAACTATTTTATCATCTGTATTTTAGAATTCATTTATAAATTAAATTATTATTTTCATTTTTTCATATATATAATTCTATATTAAATAACTTATTTTATATGTTTACTAGATAATTTAACAAAATAAATTACTCTTCAATACTACTTGAAGATTTATTTAATTCATCATTATTTTTACTTCTAGATCTTTCTTTTTTTTTATTTTCTTTGGTAATTTTAAATAACATTTTCTTTTTCATCTTATTATTTTTTTGTTTTCTATACATATGCATATAATTATTTCCTTTAGTTAAATTTTTTACAAGTGTTAAATCAAAAATAAAAGGTAAATTATTTATATAAGAATTTAATTGTTCACTTTCTTTTTGATTTAATTTATAATACTCACTTACTAATTTTAAAAAATTATTCCCTTGAGAATTTAAAAATTTAGAATATAATTCTTTAATTCCTTCTTTACTAAAAAACCATAATAAAAAATGTGAATTAAAAGATTTAAAACATAAATTTTCATTAGTACTATTATCATAATAAGTTGAAGGAGGAAGAATACTTCCTCTTATTAAAGAAATATAAAATGAATTATCAGTTGAATAAACGTTTAAATCTAATAATTTTTTTTTATGTTCTTCTATTAAATATTGACGAAATGTTCTTATTATTTTTTTATCTATTGTCTCTCTTTTTGCATAATGTGGTTTAAAACTTGATAAAAAAGGTAATTGCTTATATAAAGTTAATTCTGAATTGTCTTTTCCTTTTTCATTAATATTATTTAAGTTAATTATTGGTTGATTTATTGTTGGATTTTCTATTTGATTTTTAAAATATTCTAAATTTATACTTGGATTATCTAAACTTATTTTTTCTTTATTTTGTTCATCATTCATTATTGATAAATTTATTGTTGGTTCTTTTTCTTTTTTTATTAAGAATTTCTTTTTTTTGGTTTTATGAACAATTTTATTTGCTTTTGTTGGTTCATCTACAATAAAATTTTCTTCTTTATCTTCATTATATAAATATTTATTAATTGATTTATTAAATTGAAATTGAAATTTTTCATAATAAATTTTTAAAAAGTTTTTATTTTGAAGTTTTTCAGGATTTCGAATAAATTTTTCAAAAACTTTATTTTCATTAACCCAATTATAAGGTTTAACACTCTTAATTAAAGGAAAAAATTGTTCGTCATAAAATTTAATAGCATCTTGAATTTGTTCTAATTGTAATAACATTAAAAATTTTATTTTCATTATTAGATATAAAAAATCAGAGTTTAATTGAAAAAAATAATTACCAAAATGGTTTTCGATTAATCTTATAATTTCATCAAAATTATTAGAAAGAAAAAGTGATTGAATTTCATTTTGTAAATCAGTCAAAATAGAATTTATATTTTCATTAATAAGATAATTAGAATAAATGTCATAATCTTTTGTATTTGATATTGGATTAAAAAAATTTTGGAAAGGATCTGTTGGATTTATATTATTTATGTCATAATCAAAATATCCATTATTAAAATTTTCATCTTGATCTTTAAGAAATTCATCTAAGTCATTATTCATCTTTATTTATTTTTATCTTGATATTAATTTTTTATAATCACAATAAATTTTTCTTGTTTTCAAAAGGATGTTTGTAATAAAATTTTTTATACTTATATAGTATTTAAAATAATATTTAAACAATATAAAACTTTTAAATTTATTTATTTTCTTATTATTAGTTTAAATTTAATATAATTCTCTCTTAAATTTAAATAATCAATTGTTTTAGGATTTTTCATATCAATTTTAAATAATTTCTTAATTAATTAACTTTTTTTTTACTAATTTTTATCAGAAATGAAAACATCTATTACTGTTATACATTCTTTACATTTTGAGGATTAAATAAATTCATTAAATCCTTCTTTTAATTCTTCATTTGTATTAGAATCTGTATTTTCATTTAAAATTTTTGAATTTATTTCAAATATTTCTAAATCTTTTTAAAATATATTCACAAAATGAATTATATTTAATAAATTTATTCTTTGAATTTATCTCTTTTTAAATAAATTAAACATTTTACATTTTAAAGGACATATTATAATTTAATTTAAACAATTAATATCATTATTAGAATTATAAATGTCTTCAAGAAAAGATTTAATTATTTTTATATCTATAAATTCTCCCCTATTTTTTTCTTAATTGATTATGATATTATAAACTATTTTTGAATATATATTACTATTAATTTCTAATTTTATTTTATTTATTAAATCAATCCTCTTTTGTTTTAAAAATTAATTATATATATCTTAATTTTGTTTCATCAAAACGATTGATGAAAAAAAAATTTTCTTAAAACCCTGGGTTTATTAAAACTTTAGTATCATCACTCCCATAAAACAATTATTTTTATGACATTTCTTTTTCAATAATTAATTAAAATTTTTATATATAATAATCAAAAAAAAGTCAAATTAAATAAATTCAAAAGTTTACAATTATTTAATATAATAATTATTAAAATTAAATTAAATTAAATTAAAAAAATAAAAAGTAAAAAACGAATATGTTAAAAATTTATTAATAATAAATCCGTAACCGAAGAATATACTAAAATTGGTGAAAGTTTAATAATTCATATCTATCCAAAAAATGAAAAGAAAAAAAATAAAAATCCAAAATTGTAGACATAAATGGATAAAAAATCCAAAAAATTTAATTTTAAAGTCCTTAAAAACAAATAAAAAAACATTTAAAACCAAAAAATAAAAAAAATAATTTCATTTATTTACAAATTAAATATAAAGGCGATAAAACAATAAATAATTAATAAATAAAAAATAAAAGACTAAATGGCATTAGAAGAAACAACTCAAATCCCTCATCCCAAAAACTATAAAAATTCAGGCTATAAAAAGCCATATAATAAATTTAACACAAGAAAAAATTATTATAATAATGACAACTCAAATCAAACTTTAGAAAATAAAAATAAAGAAAATAAAACGCCTTATGAGTTATATTCAAAAAAATATATTCAAGAAGATAATTCATCTCAAACATCATTAAATATAAATGAAAAACCATTTTACAGTAAATATTGTAGAAGAAAATATTCAAAAGATTCAGCAGAAAATTCAACAAGTAATGAAGATAAAGAAGAAAAATCTATTATACCAAAAGTAAAAGTCCCTTATAAAAGTAATGCAAATGATTTTAAAATAAAATATAAGACTGAATTATGTAAATATTATGAAATCAATGGTTATTGTAAATTTGGCGAAAATTGTGCTTATGCTCATGGAAAAGAAAATTTAAGAAGTAAAGTTACAAATTCTACTGCTTATAGAAGTAAAAAATGTGTTCAATTTTATACTTATGGTTTCTGTCCTTATGGTAACAGATGTCAATTTGCTCATGCTTTAAAATCTAATATTATTAATAATCCTTATGATAAAAATATGAGTTATGCTAAAACTATGGAAACTCTTTCTAAATTAGAAAATGTTGAAAATATTAAAGCTCTTTTTGAAAAACCTAGATTAACTATTTTTGAAAGTATTGTTCCTAATGTTGATGGAAGTAAAAGTGAATTATTTGATGATATTAAAAGTCTTACTTATGATAATTCTGAAATGTTTTGTTAAAGTCTCTTTATGAAAACTTATTTTTAATATATTGGTGCTATTAGGGATTTTTTTGGTATATTTAATCAAAATAAAGGAATTTGATATATAGATATATATTAAATATTATTTGAATAGGTAGTTTGATATCTATTCTTGTAAATATTATTATTATTTATTAATTTAAATTCTCATAAGCTAAATTTTCATTTTTATAAAAACTGTTTTTTTTTTTTTTTAATTAATTAATTATTATAATTTAATTAAAAAATAAAAAATATTTAAAATAATAAACCAAATAAAAATTAAAAAAATAATCATTTTCCCAAAATAAAAAAAATTTAAAAAAGAAAAAAATGTCCCGTGTAGCCTATTATTTCAATAACGAAATAGGTAATTTCTACTACGGTCCATTCCACCCAATGAAGCCACTTCGAATGAAAATGACTCATGAAATGTTAAGAGCATATAACATCCTTTCAAAATTTAATAGAATAATTCCAGAAGATCATCCTGATTTTACATCCAAAATAGATTTCACAAACTTCCACAGTGATGAGTACATAAACTTCCTAATGACTGTGACTCCAGATAACATGAACCAAATGCAAGAACAACTCCTTTATTACAGCATAGGTGATGATTGTCCCATTTTTTATGGTTTAGGCGATTTCTGTCGGATGAGTGGTACTGGGTCTGTTCTAGGGGCTCATTACATTAACGAAGGCTGGTCTCAGACCAGTATCAACTGGTGTGGGGGACTTCATCATGCTAAGAGAAGTGAAGCAATTGGTTTTTGTTATTTAAATGATTGTGTTTTAGCAATTTTAGAATTACTAACCCGTCATCAAAGAGTTATGTACATTGATATCGATGTTCATCATGGAGATGGTGTAGAAGAAGCATTCTTTTGTACTGATAGAGTCCTTACTTGTTCCTTTCATAAATTCGGTGATTATTTCCCAGGTACAGGTAGTATAAATGATATTGGAGCAGGAGTAGGTAAGTATTATGCTGTGAATTTTCCATGTTATGAGGGGATGGATGATGTGAGTTTCGAGCATATATTCCAAAGTACAGTTAATAATTGTGTAGAGAAATTTAAACCAGAAGCCATAGTACTTCAATGTGGTACTGATTCACTATCAGGTGATAGATTAGGATGTTTTAATTTATCAATTAAAGGACATAGTATTGGAGTAAGGTATGTAAAGACACTGGGGATTCCTTTCATGCTCCTTGGTGGAGGAGGTTACACACTTAGAAATGTTCCTCGTGCTTGGACTAATGAGGCTGCACTGTCTTTGGATATCGAATTAGATGATGAAATGCCTAAACATGATTATTTAGAATATTTTTATCCTGAATATAAATTAAATATGCCTGTATCTAATATGGAAAATGTTAATACTCCTGAATATCTTAATAGTATTTTAGAACAGATTGATAATCATTTGAAAAATATTCATATTTCTAATCCTGATTTAAATTTAAATAAAGGATGGGTTGATCCTAGTATTGTTAAAGATTTTAATCCTAAGGATAATGAACAAGAATATATTGATAAACATCCAGATGAAAAATTTGGTGAAAAGGATTCAGTTCCTTTGAGAAACGTTGAAAATTTTGAGGATGATAAAGGGAAGAAATAAATTTTGTTATTTAATTTTTTTATTTTTAAGCATGGTGATTTTTCCATTTTTTTATATTTTAGTTTTAAATTAATAATTCAAATATATGAATCACCTTTGGAAATAAATATTATAATTATTATATATTAAAAAAAGATTTTAGAATAAATTAAATATCTTTCATTTATTAGATATTTATTAAAATTATTTTTTTATTATTTTTGAAGGGTTATTTCTTTTTTTGAAGATAATTTTTTTTTAATAATTTTGAATGTCAACAATTTAAATTATTTTTTGGTCATAAAATTTATTTGGTTCAATATATAACATAATTTATTAAATTTTATATAATTTTTATAAAAATTAATGTTATTATAAAAAAATGAAATAAATATATAGGCATTTTCATTTATGATAATTTAATAGATAATCTATCAAATTATAATTTTCAAATATTTTAATTAATTTTAATAAATAAAAATTAATTATCTGTATCATAATCTTCATCTTCTTCATCGAAAAATTTTTTATATTCTTTATTATTTTTATTAGTATTAATACTATCTTTTCTTCTTATTATTTCATTTGTTTTTTCTTTTAAATTTCTTTTCATAATTGGTTTATTAAAATAACATTCAATATTATTTTCAAGTAAATTGAGTTCTAACTTTAATTCTAAATGACTCCTTTTAAAATGTTTAGATTTATTGCTTCTAATTTCAGTTTGTAAATTATCAATTTCTTTCGCAACATAATTTTTAAGAATTTTAATATCAAATTCAGTTATTTCAATTTCATTATTGTTTTCTTTCAAAAAAGAAAAGTTATTTGTATTAATTGATGCATTTGTTTCATTATTTTCACTATCATATACTATTGCATTATTTGATAAATCTAAAGTTTGTTCTTCACTATTATTATTATTACCAATATCTTCATATTCAAATGGAACTAAATATTTTAAAAAAATAATATATACTTGGTTGAATATTATCAAATATTAAATTTTGAATCTTTTCTTTTTCGTTTAACTACATTTTTAATAATTTATATTTTACCTTTTCAAAATTTAAACCCTTCTCAAAATTCTCTTTATTTTCAACCATTTAATCAAATCTTTTTATTATAACTAATTTTATTTTATTTTAAAAAAATTTATAAAATCGAATAAAAAATTAAAAAATCTACTTAATCTTAATTATTAAAAAAAACAAAAAATTGAAAATATTTTTATTTTGAAAATGAAAAATAAGCGATAAAATTTTTACCAATAAACTTACTATTAATAGAAATATATTTATAATCAGGATTAAGAAGGCAATTTCTTTTCTTTCCTGCATTTTTAATATTATCATCAACAATCATTAATAAAACAGAAATATCAGGATCCTTTATTAAATCTTTAAAATATACTTCTAAAGAAGTATTTTGTTTAGTAATTTCACCATAGTATTTTAAAAATTTAGGATTTCTCATATCTTCTTCAGTTTCAGGAAGTGGAACTAAAATTTCTTCATTAAAAATTAATGGTTTTATTGGGTTCATATTTCTTAATATATTTGCTGCTTCTTTAAAAGCTTCTTCTCCTTTTGTTAAAGCTACTTTTAATTTCTTTCTAAATATTACCCTTATTATTTCTTTTTCTTCACCTGATGAATCGGTTATTATTTCTTTTTTCTTTTGAATATATTTTATTGAATCTTCTACTATATTTGCATATGTTGAAGGGTGTTGTCTTACTTCATTTATTAATTCAAACACTCTTTTATTATATGGATTATTGTTTTTTATTGAAGAATTATCATTTATTATTTTCTCAATTCTATTATTTTCCTCTTCATTATTATTTTCTTTATTATCATTATTATCATTTTTATCATTATTATCATTATTATTATTATCATTATTATTATTATTATCATTATTATCATTAATATCATTATTATCATTATTATTATTATTATCATTTTTATCATTTTTATCATTATTATCATTATTATCATTATTATAATAATTATTATTATTATTATTATCATTATTACTATTTTTATCATTATTATTATTATTTGTTTTTTTTTCTTCTTCATCTTCATAATTGTTTAATTCATTTAGATTATTATTTATATTATCATTTAAATTTTCATATCTTTTGTTTCCATTTGATAAAGGAGTTTTTAATTTATGTGTAAATTGACCATTAAAATTATTATTATCATTAGTATTATTATCAAGAGATTTATTTTCATTGATAGAATCACTATTAAAAATTTGATGACCTAATTCTTTGAAAGCATTTTTACAAAAATTTCCCATTTTATCTAAAATATAATAAATTAACAATGAATTAAAATAAATTTATTAAATATTATTTTTTAAAAATAATGTCTCAAAGACCAAAAACTTCAACAGGTTATCGTCAAAAAAGTATTTCATCCTTAACAATAAACACAATAAATGAAAATAAAAAATTACAATCAGGAACAAAATCTGATCAAGCATTTATAGAATTTATAAATAAAGATATAATAAAACCATTACATAGAAGAAATTTATATTCAGCTTTAACTCACCGAAGTCCTCCTTTAATGAATAATAATAATATAACAAATCATTATTATACTAATCCAAATTCTCAAAGACCATTATCTTCAAAATGGGCAATAGGAACAATAGCTCCTCCAATTAATTGGGAGACATTACCAAAAAAACAACAATTTAAACAATATTATTTTCCTCCAGATTATAAAAATAAGGATCCAGAAAAATATAGAAATTATTCTTTAAAAACTGATCATATTGGAATTAGAGATAATAGAGTAAATAAAGTTAAAGATAAAGAAAGTTATCTTAAAATGAAAGCAGAATATTCAATTCAAATTGAGAGTAAAGAAGGTTGGAAGCCTTTTCAAGGATTTGAAACTGTTAATAATAGACCTTCTGTTAATTATAATATTATTACTTGTCAACCTTTGGTCAATCAAACTAATTCTAAAAATGATAATATATTAAATAAACATGTTACTAATAGAACTAAAGGAATTGGAGAATTAGCTGATTTAAATCATACATATAGACCTAATTTTAATAAGGATTATGCTAAATTATTAAATAATAATCCTGAAAGATTTAGAAAATTTACTGGAATTTTTACACAAATGTATGATGCTACTGTTAGAAATGGAGGAATGGGAAATCCTTTTGAACATCATAAAACTAATATTAAATAAAATTATTTTAATTTCAAATACTATTTTTTAATCTACTTTAAATTTCATTAAAATACTTTTTAATTAGATTTAATTAAAATATATATTAATTTATATTTCATAATTAATAGTTTTATTTAAATATTTTTTTACTGTAATTTTTCAGCCTTTTCTACTATTTTTAACATTTCAATTCTTCTTTTTCTTGATTCATTATATCCTAGGAAAATTAAAAGAAAAATAACATAAAAAGTATTAAAGTAAAAACTATAAAAATTCAAAATTGAAATTGGAGTAACCATCAATAAAAATATAAAATGCATTTCTAAAAATTTAAGAACAGTATTTTTTTTATGATCTCCAAAAAGAGCAGGTAAAAAATCAGATTTATAAAAATCTCCAACAGAACTTTCATAATAATCACTATAAGCATATTTCCTTAAAATTTTAGTATTCATAATAAAATAAAAAATAGCCCAAGAGAACCAAATTAAATAAGGATATTTAAGCAATTTAAAGAAAGTATCATCAAATTTAAAACTAACATCTCCAATTTCAATTAAGCTTTTTCCAATAAATATATCTTTATTATATAATTTATGTTTCCATCTTATTCCCCAAAGAGTAATAATAGGAAGAAAATGAATTGAACAAGAAGATAAATAATCAGTATTAGATAAATCTGCTCTATTATCACAAACAACAACAGCTAAAGAAATAATTCCTCCACATATTGAATATTCTGCTAAAAATAAATCTCTATTTGAATCATCAAATAATATTATATATATTAATAAATAATTTCCAATATAACATATATCTATTAAAAACATTAACCATCTTTGAATCCAAAATCTCATATATCGATATAATAGAATATATATATGTAGAATTACTTCATATTTTAAATACCAATTTAAATTTTTTCCTAGTAGAAAAGCAAATATTATTATTGCTAAAGTACTTCTAACATTTGTGTAATAATCCATTTTCTCAACGAAATTCTTATTTAAGTATTTTGCTAATTTTGATTGAGTTTTAAATCTATCTATTGGTTTAAGAGGATTTATAGTTGGAACTTTTACCAAATTACCATTTTCATCAACGATTTCCATTTAATAATTTAAAAAAATAAATTAACTCTAAATAGGTGTTGGATAATTTTTTTTTTAACTAATTTGCATTGATGAATTAATAATGAATGACTACAATTGAAAATTAATAGATTCTAAAAAAATCTATAATATAATGAATTAAAAGAAGAAGTAATATTAAATGGCTCAGAAATTTTTTTGAAAATTATCAATTATAATTATTAACAATCAAAATATTTACAATCAATAGAAATTTAAATAACATAAAGTGACTATCATACACAATTAAATCATCATTTTATTTTGAAATGATATTATCTGAGTTTATATTATTTTATAAATTGAAAGAGTTATATTAATAAAAGTATATTGTCCTATTTTTAAAATAATTAATAAACATTCAATAAAAAAATTAAGAGTTTTCTCAAAAAGAAATGTTAATTAAATTAAAATATAAGTATAATAGATAATATATAAATTTATATTATTTTTCTTAAAAATGTTTGTAAAAAAAATTCTCATTTAAAAATTTACTTTGGAAATAATATGATAATTATATAATAGAATTTATTGATGAAAAACAAATAATAATTGATTTGTTTAATTTAAAATTGAAATTATTATATAAACATGGCATTAATCCTTGGTATTCAAATATTTCTGCTATTCTAAAAAAAATAAACATTTTTGCCTTTTAACTGATATCACATCTTTCTGGAGAAGAGTATTATTAAAAAAGGTTTTGGATCAATTGGAAAATACTGATTTTAGTAAATAAAAAGTTAAAGAATAAAATGTTTAATTAAAAATAACATTATTTGGAAATTATCTGAAATTATTTGTTAACAAAATATTATAAATTATAAAAAATGAAAGTAACAACGAAGTAAAAATTTATGTTCATTATTATTAATTTTTTTATAAATATAAATATTTATCATTTTAATAAAAATAATTTAAATTAATATTTAAAAAATATTTAATTAATTATTAAATATTTTCAATATAATTCAAAAAATAAATTAATTTTTTATTCATTAATTAACTGAAAAAATAATGTGTATTCTTTTCTTATAGAATAATTATAAATGCTTTTTAGAAAAATTATTGATGAAAATAATAAGTATTAATGTAATATTTTTAAATTAATCTCATTTAATTTATTAGACATTTAAAAAATAAAAGTTTATAAGAATTTATATTATATAAATAAATTTTCAGGTAAAAAAATTCATATAAAATTAAAAAAAAACAACTTTATTATTTATTTTTTCTTTTTTTTCCTGTTAATAATCAATAAAAATTATTTTAATATAATCAATAATCCAAAATGTTTATATATATCTTTTAAAGCTATTTTTTTCATAACAAATATCATAATATATTATTTATATATTATAAAAATAAAATATAATGGAATATTATTTAAACATATATTTTCATTTTGATATCCATTGTTTAAAAGAATATATAATACTCAAATAAAAATTATTGACATAATCATTTAATAATAATTGATAATATGATCCATGAAAATGAATCAAAAAAATAAAAAGATTAATTAAATGAATATTATTTTCTCTTAATAAACCTCCCATTTAATCTGGGTTTTTCTTGAGCTACTTTAGCTCTTCCATAATATTTAGTGATAATAGGAGTTTTCCCTTGACGAATAATTTGTTTCATTTTATATTTTAATATTTTCATAGCTCTAACTTTCCAATGATATTTACCAACTTTTTTTTTTTCATATATATCTTTAACATATTCAATTAAATCTTCAATTTCTTCACCTTCAGAATTTTGAGAATTTGTATTTGAAGATTCCTTTGTGTTTGAATTTGATTTTGATTGATTATTTTTTAACATTTTTCTTAAAATTTCTTCACATTCTATTAGTGATGAATTTATTGCATCAAATGTTTCTTCTAAATAATTTGTTAATAATCCAATTTGAAATTTACATTTTGTAATTATTTCTTGTGGAGAAGAATTAGTCTCCATTATTTTTCCTTATAGATTTTTTATAAAAACTTTTTTTGTTTTATTTTAAATTTTAAAAACAAAATATCATTTTCATTGAAAAATATTGCTTTTTGTTTAAGGAAAAATTACTTAAAATTAAGAACAAATAGATTAATAAGGATAAACTATATAATGATTTAGTAAAAACTCTTAATTCTTTCTTTTGATTAATTTTATGAATTAAATAATTAAAATAAATAAATAAATTAGAACCAACGGATTAATTATTCAAAGCTTGTGGTTGAAGAAAATGTTTTTTGTGGTGGAATTTTTTATTTAGGCAAAAAAAAATTTAATAAAAATAAAATGAAAATATTATTCATTTTCATATTTAAATTTCTTTTATTGATATCAAATTACATTTTTTATGTAAAATTTATAGCATAAATAACAAAAATAACAATTTTTAATATATTTAATATATATTTTAAATATATTATGAAGAAAATTAAATTTTAATAAATAATAATTTAATTAAAAATATTGTGATTTTAAATTATCATTTTCTCTTTTTAATTTTTCTATTTCAACTGCCATTTTACTATTCATTAAAGAAAAATTTCTTATAGTTTGCATCATTTGATTTTGTTGAATTTCAAATTGTTTAATTAAATCAACATGAAGAATGTTTATTTCTTCATGAATAAATAATTTTAATTTATTTGATTCTTCTTGAACACAATTTCTTATAAAATTTTGTATATTTGGATCAATTTCTTGGTTTTGATTCATGTTATTATCATTTAAATTTATATTATTTTTATTTAAATATATTTCTGGCTTTTTTTGATTTAAAGTATTTGTTATTTTATTTTCTAATACTTTTTTTATTTCTTTTTGCTCATCTATATTTTTATATGATTGAATTGAATTTTGAAGTGAATTATTTATACTTTGGATATTTGAGTTCATTTTATTCCTTAATGATATATTTTTAATTGGTTTTTTATTTTCATAAATTTCATTCAATGGAATCTTACTAGTTGATATCTCTTTTAATGAATTCATATTATTGGCATTAATATTATTATTTAAATTACTATTTAAATTATCATCATTTATAATTGGATTTTTATTATTTGAACTTTCCGGATTTGAAGCTTTTCCACTTTCATTTTTTTTATTTTTTTTCTTTAATTCAATATAATTAATTTTCCCTTTATTGCCTTTTAATTTAAATTTAGGTTTATCAGAATTTCTTGAATTTTTCAAATCATATAAAAAACAATTTCCATTAGCATCAGAGCAAATAACAGCAATTCCAATATCATTAAATGTAATGGAAGTAAGAGGTAAATTAGTATTAATAGTTTTAATTAATGATTTTTTAGAAATATCAAAAAAATGAATTTTCCCATCTAATCCACATGTTGAAATAAAAACTTTATTAACAGGTGAAAAAGCCATACACGTCATAGAACCATTATGATAATTATAGAAATTCGCAATTATTTCTTTTTTATCTAAATCAATTATTTTACAAGAACCATCTTCAGTTGATATTCCAATAGTATTATTTAATAAAGGAGAACATTTAGCAATATTAACTTTAATTCCTAATTGAAGTTTAAAAATAATATTTTGATAACTTGGTGATGAATAAGTTATTATATCTCCATTTTTTGTTACTATTGTTAAATTAGAATTATTTTTATTGAAAAGAATAGATATTACATAATCATTATTTAATTTATTATTTAAGGTAAATTCTCCTATTTTAATATTATAAATTTTAAAAAATCCATTTTTTGAAGCAAAAGCTAAATTAATTGAATCTTTTGTAAAAGACATTGATGTTATAGGACTTCCTAAAGTATCATTATCTATTATAGTTTGAAGAGATTTCAAATTTAAATCAAAAAATTGAATTTCTCCATTATCACCTCCAGAAGCAATTACAAGACCTAAAATTTATTTATTTAATATTATTTTGATTACCATTATTTGTGAATAATGCAAATGATGAATAATTTTTGTGAATATTTGTTGAACAAAGAGGGTCTAATTCTAAAAGGTTTTGAGCTGAGTCTAAATCATATAAATTTAATGTCTATGTTTATGAAATTTATTTTTTTTATTTTTACCTCACTGCAGGTTAAAAGCATTTTTTAAAATATTTAAATATATATTTTAATCATTTAAATTATATTTAATTAAATATTATAATTTAATCATTTCTTGTTTTTGAGACTCACTTGAATTTGGATTTATACTTTTATTTTCATTTATTTTTTCTTCATTTGTAATTGCTTTTACAAATTTAATGAAAGTTAATTCAAACACTATATACACTAATGAACAAAAAACATAGGTAATCATCAATAATCCAAAAGTAATAAACATAAAATTATTATATGAAATAAGATAATTAAATTTGAAATATGCATAACAATAAACCAAAAAAATGTCAATGGAACAAAAAAATGAAACTCTAATTTTTTCAAAACTAACTAAAAAGTTGGATTGCATAAAAGGAGATAAAAATGAATTTTCAGAAATAATTTTTAAAAAAACAAGTAAAAAACTAAATACAATAGCAAAAACAATTTTTTCATAATATCGAAAATATTCCATTATGAAAAAAAATGTTTGTAAACCATCTAATGATTTTTTTGAATATCCGAAATAATTTGCAAAAAAATAGGGTACAGAACTAATCAACAATAAAATAAAAGAACAAATACAAATCCAAATTATATTATATTTAATCTTAATAATATTTATACGGCTCATAAATTCTCTGGTAAAAGAAAATGGCATATAATCAATGTGAGCTGTAAGTGAATAAGGAGATACAGAATCATGAAAATGAAAAAATATATTACCAATCAAAAATCCTAAAAAAAAAATACTTAAAAATAAATGAATTTGTTTTTCCACATAAATTTGACCTATAAAGAAATCTATTGTGAGAACAGGATTTTCATCGGTTGAATTATTAACAATTTGAATGCAGAATAAATTTATTAAGAGTAAAATAGAAAATGTAATATCAAAAAACTTATTCTTTAATTTTAAGGATATAAAAACTATTATTAATAAAAATATCATTACATAAAATTCATTGACAAAAATATAAGTAAAAGAAAAACATTTTTCTTCTTCACTAAAAAAATTTAAAAAGGGATTAAAAATCATAATAGGATCATTATAACATTCTTTTTCTCTCATTAGAGTTAAATAATACTCAAGACCTGTAACATAATTAGTTTCATTAGATAAAAAAATATATTCAAAATAATAACAAAAGAGAAAAATGAAAACTTTAGGAATAAAATATAAAATAAATTTAAAAAATTGACAAAAATGGATTTTTATATCATTTTCATTTTTTTGTTTAGAAGTTTTAATATAAGATAATAATTTGAAACCAAAAACAGTTCCATCTAAAATAATCCAAATGATGTTAATAAAAAAGGTTAATTTAATCAAAATGATAAAAATATTATTATATATTTCAGAATTATATATATCAGCTTGATGAAAAACTCGAACAGCAAGTAAAAAATTTTTTCCAAAAATCATTCCAATAACACATAATAATCTAATAAATCCAATAATTTCAATACCAGAACCATTAAAATAAAAACTTTTAAAATAAAGAAAAAGTTTCAAATTAAATATAATATCAAAAATTGAACAAAATCTTATCAAATAATCAATCATGATATGATTTTGTTGAACCAAATTATTATCAATTTTCTGAAAAATAGCTGAATAATTTTCATCATCAGAATCATTATCATTATCATCTTCATCAAATTTAATTTTTTTAATATCATTATTTACTTCATTATCACTTGAAAAGAAAAAAAACATTTTTAACATAGTACAGATTATCATTAAAAAAATATATATTATTAAATATACTTTAACTATATTATAATAATAAGAATATTTTTTTTCTAATTTTGGAACAATACATGAATCATTATAAAATTGAAAAAATGGATATTTTATGTAAAATTCTGGTTTTAAAAAAATTTTTGAGTTTTCAAATACCGTTTCATTGAATATGCCATTTATAAAATCTTTTTTTTCAATGATTAATTGAAAAATTGCTTCAAGGCAATTTGGATCTATACAAACTCCTACATAATATTGTTTTGAATTTAAAAATGATGATATATTAAAATGTAGTGTGTCATTAGATTCATTAGTAGTATTTCTTTCATTTATGTATAACAAATATATTAATTCGGATTTTTCACATGACTTTTCATTACCAATATCTCCATTTCTTTTTCCTGAAAATTCAAATATATTAAGAATTTCATTAGAAAATTTTTCTTCATCAGATAAACATTTTTCTATTTTGTCATTATCAACATCTGCATTCTTAAGTAAAGTTCTAAAAAATCCAGGCGAAATATATTCACTTACATCTTTTTTAATTTTTTTATCTGATGATTGAAGTAATTGTTTAGATAATTGGAAAAGAAATAATAAAAATAAAATATATATTTTCATTTTTTTTTTAATTAAATAATATTAATTTAATTTTTATATATTGAATATAAATTATATTGTTAATTAAATTGAATTACAAAAATTCAATTTTTGGGGATTGGGGATTGGGGATTGGGGATTGGGATTGGGGATTGGGCCCAATCCCCAATCCCCCATCCCCAAACCCCAATCCCCATTATATTTTCAAATAAAAAAAATATTTTTACTAATTTTTTTTATAAAAGAAATTTTTATTTTT
>JAEEGK010015833.1_pt1 | contig 16650 bp, 8 predicted proteins | sample 8958771 | NCBI WGS metagenome assembly JAEEGK01 (sample SAMN16246547, study PRJNA631951) | gut metagenome | biome: gut microbiome; feature: rumen; material: SC-attached | host: Bos | place: Iran: Karaj | collected 2018-10 | reverse complement strand
TCATTTTTTTCTAAAAATTTCTTTAAAACATTTTCATTAAAAACAACAGAAACTCCTCTATCATTAGGTCCCCATCCATCACAATTCATATCAGGATCACTCCATAATAAATCACATAATAATCCTTCTTCAGGAACATCAGTTGGTCTCATTATTTTTTTTAATTGTTCTACATTTTTTAACTCAGGTGATAAACCACCATGCATTAATAATATTTTATCATCAATTGATGCTGCAATTGGTAAACAATTAAAAACATCAATAAATGCTTTCCATATTTTTAAATTATATCTTTTCTTACATTCATCATAAAAACCATAAATTCTATTTATTGAAGCACATTCATGATTTCCTCTTAATAAAAAAAAATTTTCATCGTATTTAATTTTATAAGCTAAAAGTAAACATATTGTTTCTAAAGAATATTTTCCTCTGTCTACATAATCTCCTAAAAATAAATAATTTGCTTCTGGAGGAAAACCTCCTGCTTCAAATAATTTTAATAAATCTGGATATTGACCATGTGTGTCTCCACATACTGATATTGGACTTTCTAATTCTAAAAATATTGGTTGATTCATAAATATTTCTTTTGATTTTGATATTAGATATTTTATTTCTGTTTCACTTAAGTTTACTTCTTTATTTCCTGATTTACTATTTTTTTTTTTATTTTTTTATTCTTACTTTTTCACTGATAATAACTTCTCTATTATTTGGTCTATATTACATTCTTTTGAAACCATTTTTTTTATTTTAATTTTTTATTTTTTTTGTTTGTCTATGATTTTAATTTTATTCATAAATTTAAAAGATATTAAAAAATAATAATATACTTAAATATTTAAATTTTATTTAAAAGTAACTGATTTAATATTTTTTCTTTTATTATTTATGATAAATATTATTTGAATAAAAAAATATATAAATATAATGACTTAAGATATTATAAAATTTAAATTGACACATCAAATATCTTTATTTACAATTCCTATTATTTATTATAGTGTTTAAGAAGAAGTACTTGAAGAAGAAACTTATTTATAAATTAGTTTCTTATCCTAATATATTAATATTAAAAGTTGAGTCTATTTTTCTTAAATCATGTTTGTTAATATACAATTTAGGAAAATTAGGTGTAATTATTCTTTAAATTTTACAAATTTTTATTGTTTGATTTTTTTTATTATTAACTTATTTCTCTGATAAACAAGAAGAATAAATTTATTTTATAATATTTCAAGAAGATATAATTATATACTTTCATTTATTCTATCTTTTTTTCAACAAAATGATTAATTTTTTTATTTAAATGAAAATTTCATTTATTTGATTTTTAAATTACTTTTTTTAGACACTTTTTTGATTTTTAATTATTAAAAACAATGAGAAAACTAAAAATTAATATTTAATTAAATAAATAATTTTTTTTTGAAAAAAATAAAACGAAAAGCCCAATGAAAAAATAAAAAATCAAAAAAAAGAAAAAAAGAATTTAAAAGGGGAACAATAATATAATCTAAACCTTAAAAAAAAATTTTTTTTTGTAAAAAATTTTAATTCCATTTAATAAAAAGATTTTTAAAAATATTTAGAAATCACCATCCATTAATTTATTAAGAGCTTTTTGAGTTTCTTTGGCTAATGTTTTGTATTCTTCTAAATTATTATTTGCAGTGGTAATAGTAGATAAAAGAGTATTACAATCAGTAAGAAGAGATTGTGGAAGAGTAGAATTTAAAGCAACAACTCTTTCTTTAAATTGAGAAAGATAATGAGAATATAATAAATATATATTTTCCACATCATCATCTAAATTCTCATTTTTTGTTACATTATCCAATGCATGATTTGCAATTGAAGTATTGACATCATTTATTGCTTCAAATAAATCTTGAATTTCTCTTAAAGGTCTTGCAAGTTTTTTACATATTTTTTCTTTTGATCCCTTTCTTCCTACTTTTACACTTGAAATGTTTAAGAATATTAATCCTATTACAAGAAAAATTTTCAAGGAGTTCATTTTTTTTAATTAAAACTTTATTTTTATATATTTATATATATTTTTTTTAATTTTCTTTTAACAAGTTAAATTTTAATATTTAAAATATAAGTTATATAAGTTTTTAATAAAGACATATTAATACTTATTATTTATATACTTTAATAATTTTTTTTTATATTTCTATCAAAAGCAAATTTACTAATTTAAATGTGAACGTTTTAAAAAATTTCAATTGATCATTTTACTTTATAAAACTGGTTTAAGCAAGTAAATAAAAAAATACCTTATAATTTTTACCAAATAATATAAATACAATCATTTTAAATTTTCATATTTATAATTGATATATATATATGCATTAGAAATTTAATAATTAATCTATATCGCATCATTTAAAATCGGTTTTATTTATAATATTTAAAAGAATAGAAATTTTTTTTTTTTCTATTCCATCAAAACTTTTTTCCATTAATTGATTCTTCAATTTAATTTTCTCAGATAAAGGGATATTTTTAAATATTTTTATTAATAAATATTTACCATATTTATTGTTATATAAATTACCAATAGATTCAAAATTAATCATAGAAGAAAGAAGAGTCTTAAAGTATAAATTATTATTTTCTTTTTGGATAAAATCAATTAATTTATCAATAATATTTGAACTATATTTTTGAATACTAAAAGAAGGAGCATTTTCAATACAAAAATTTACTATTTTAGAACAAAGATTTAAACCCCATTGTTCAAAAATAAATTGAATAGCATAATTCCCATAAGGACTTTCACTTATATTTTTACAATTATTATAAACAGCTTCAATAAGTATTTTTTTATATTCTTCATTTTCCATATTTTTTATTAATTGTCTAATTACACAAACTCCTTTTGGATTCATACATAACATTTTTATATTCGATTCTTTTAATAAAGTTAAAGTTAAATTCTTTCTTTCTTTTTCTTCAATTTTACTTAAAATTTTTTGTGGAACATGAGTTCCATTTTGATTTAAAGAAAGTTCAATTTCAAATTTTTGAATGTAATTTAATATCATTTCTTTTTCTTTTTGTGTTGAAATATTTTCAATTAAAGTTTGAATAACATGTGTTCCTCCATTACTTTCACATATTTCAATAAAATTATCTTTTATATTTTCTATTATTAATTCTCTTTGTTCTACAGTTGAAATTTTTATTAATTTTTGAGAAAAATAATTACCATAAGTATCAATCATTATTTTACCAAAATTTTTTCCTATTTTTTTTATAAGAATTGTCCTTATTTCACTTGGAAATTTTTTTAAATATTTTTGCATTATTCTACTTCCTATTTGTTTACATATATATTGAGGAATATCACACTTTAAACATTTACAAAAATTATTAAAGTCTTTTATATCATTTTCTTCTTTATTTACTGTATTTTGGAAAAGAACTTCTTTTTGATATTTTTTTCTCGGTTTTTTTTCAGGTGAAAAAAGATTCTTTTCTTTGTTAAAATTTTCTTTATAATTTTGAAAATTTAAAGAAGATTGTAAATTAGGATTAATATTATTATAATTATAATTAAAAATTACATAATTATTTTGAATATTATTTTGAAGGAAATTACAATTTGATATATTATTAAATGGGTTTGAATTATTAATAATAAGATTTATAGTATTATTTATAGGAACTTGAGAAAATTGATTATTAATTTCTATATTTTTTTTTTTATTTATAGGTATTGATTTCATATCTGAAAATTCAGATATCACCTAAATAATTTATTATATATTTAATTAATACCTTTGAACAATTTGTTAATTTGATATCAGAAAAATAATCATCTTCTTCTTTCTTTTCATTGGTTTTTGTCTTTTCATTAAATAAATTAGAAGGTAATAATAAATTATATTCTGGAATTTTTTCTGATAAATCATACATCTTTTCAATTAATTTTTATCTTATTAAACTCATTAAATTTAAATATTATTTCGAAAATCTTAATTTTAAAAGAATAATTGAATTTTTATTCTTAATAATAAGAAAAATAATAAGAATAAATTGAATTTTATTTTATAAAAAAAATTTTGATAGTAATAATATATTTTTATTTAAATTGTAAAATTTATTTACTATTTATTTTCTTATTTTCACATTTTTTTTTAATTTTTTTTATAAAACAAAAAATTAACGCAAAGATTTTCTTATTTTCTTTAATTAGTCTAAATATTAATTATATAATAAATTTAATTAGTTTTGAAGAAAAATAATTAATTGAAATAAACTATTAATCATATAATAATATGTATACAAAATGTATAGAAAATAGATGAAATACATTATTAATAAGCTTATAATTATTCATTTATGACATTTATTCTATTAATAATATTTCTATTATTCAACTCTACTAAATATTTTCCTAATTTTTCTTGTCTTTTTTTAATCTTTTCCAATTTTTCACAAGTTTTTTTTTGACTTTCATTAACATTATTAATATAAAAAGAAAGTTCTTTCAATGGAAAAATAGCTTCATATAAATCATTATACCTGGTATTAAATTCTTTAATAATAACTTTTAGAGTATGATCAAAAGGTAAGTTTAATGAAGAAGCAAATTTAAAATTATCTTTAAAAGCAGAAATGTTTTTTTTTAATTGAACATAATAAACAAATTTTTCACTTAAAGAGCAAATTTTTTTCATGGATTTGAGTCTTAATAAGCATAAAGAAGAAATAACTTCAGAAGCTTTATAAATAGCATCATTATCAGCATTTATTTTTTTAATAATAGAATAAGCTCTTCTTTCTTCTTCAGAAAATTCAGAAATAACTGCAAGAGAAACTACAGTCATTGAAACTAATAATGCTCCTACTAAATATGCTAAAATTACTATTATTCTTCCATAATTTTCAGTTGGAAAAAAATCACCATATCCTACAGTAGTCATTGTAACTATAATTAACCATACTGAATTTATTAAATCTTTTAAATAATCTTGATCATTTATTTTAAAAGTACCATGAATAAAACCTTTAGGAACTGAAAAATATTCAAAAGTTCTTAAAGAGAAACCGAAAATAAAAATAAATGAAATAAAAGCAACAAACAAAACAGTAAAAGGTCGATCTTTTAATTCACATTTAAAAGCAAAATGAACACCTGAATTAGCTTCTGAATTATTACATATACTATTGGCTGAATCTGTCATATATTTTGAAAAATATGTATAAACTCTTAAAATAACATAACTTTTAAATAAAGTTTCTATATTAATTAAACCTCCTAAAGAAAAAGCAAAAATATAATTTTCCATTGTTCCTGTGAAAAAGTAATTTAAATATGGTGGATCGCAAATTCCTAAAATTAAAGTTTCTAAAATACAATATTTCCATAATCCCGTAGAAAAAAAACCATCATTTTCACTTATAGTTCCTTCTTCTTCCATTTGCCATAAAGAAATATAATAATGTAAATAATTTAATATTAATATTCCAACAATTATACATACATTTATTTCTCTTATATAATTTTCCTCTTTAGAAATATTTCTTTTTTCACATTCTTTATATACATTTCTTGTTATTTCTTTATTTATTCTATTTTCAAAATATTTATTTAAAAATATTTTTGTTTCTTTGTAAAAAAGTTCATTTTCTAATAAGGAAAAAAATATATTTCCTATTACACATAAAGCTAATAAAACATCTACAAATTTTATTGCTTTTTTTAATTTTCCTATTTTTGATTTTTCAATAGATTTTTTTAAAATATCATCTAATTCATTTGGTTGTAAATATTCATCATCTATTTCTTTTTCTTTTTCATTTTGAATTACTTCAGCTTCATGTTTTAATTGAATAACAGAACTTCTTCTTTTTTTATCATGAATAATCACATTAGCAAATTTACTTTTTCTTCTTATTATATTTTTAATTGGTAATATATTTTTTTCATTTGAAAGTGAAAGTTTTTTTTTATTCATTAAATTCATAGAAGAAAGTCCCTTTGATTCTTTAATTGATTTATTTATAATTGAAGAAATTATTGTTTTACTTTTTTCATTTTTGAATGTAAAATTAGAATAAGATTCTTCACTTCTCTCAGATACACTTTGTAAAATTCCACTTGATGCTAAGTTTATTATTTATTTATTTATACATTTTTGAGAAATATAATCTTTTTCTTTTTGAGATTTTTTTATCATAATATATTGTTATATTTTAATTGCATATTTCTATATTTATTATTTTGTTTCTTTTTTTACAAAATAAATTTTGAAAACTTATAAAAAAAATTGAAAATATTTATTTTTAAAATAATTATAATAATAAAATAATGATTAAAAATATATTGAATCAAAATTTGTAATTTAAAAAATGTCAAAAACAAATTTTTTAAATTTGATAAAAATTTTAGAAATGAATCCTCAACAAATTCAAAATCCATTTCAAAAATTAACAAAATCATCAAAAAATCAAAATAACCAAGAACGTAAATAATTTTTAAAATAAAAAAATTAGAACAAACAAGAAATTCATTTGAATACGTTAATATTATAGGAAGAGGAGGTTTTGGAAAAGTATGGAAAGTAACTCAGAAAAAAACATTAAAACAATATGCAATGAAAGAAATGTCAAAAGCAAAAATAATAGATAAAAAAAGTATAAATTCAATAAAAAATGAAAGAAATTTCTTAAGTTATTTAAATCATCCGTTTTTAGTAAATATGCATTATGCATTTCAAGACAATTTAAATTTATATTTAATAATAGATTTATTTACAGGAGGAGATTTACGTTATCAACTATGTCAAAATTATTTTTCAGAATTAGAAACCAAATTTTTCATAGCATGTATAATATTAAGTTTAGAATATATTCATACAAATAAGATAATGCATAGAGATTTAAAACCAGAAAATTTAGTATTAGATTCTAAAGGTTTAGTACACTTAACAGATTTTGGAATAGCAAAAAAAATATCATTGGAAATATCTTCATCAAAAGATACAAGTGGAACTCCAGGATATATGGCACCTGAAGTAATGTGTGGTTTAGATCATTCAATGACTGTTGATTTCTTTGCTTTAGGTGTTATTGCTTATGAATGTATGCATCGTTATAGACCTTATAAAGGAAATTCAAGAAAAGAAATTAAAGATAATATTATGGCTAAACAAGTCAGAATTAATTTAAATAATATTCCTAAAAATTGGTCTCAATCATCAGCAGATTTTATTAATAGATGTATTATGAGAAAACCTATTAAAAGATTAGGATTTAATGGTATTAAGGAATTAAAGGAACATTCTTGGTTTAAGGATTTTAATTGGGGGGAATTATATATGGGAAAAATGAATGCTCCTTTTGTTCCTAAAAATACTGATAATTATGATTATAAATATTGTAATGCAATTGAAAAAATTGGGATTAATACTCAAGAAAGATATAATCATATTTTCAATAATGAAGAATTCAAAAATTGCTTTTTAGATTATGAATATTTTGATAGGAATATTAAAGTTAAAGGAGATAATGTTGTTGTTAAAAATCCACATATATATTATGAAATTGAATATGATATTGAAATTGAAAAAAAAAATAAAAAAATCATTAATAGAAATAAAATTTTGGAAATTGCAAATAATAGTAAAACTGTTAATTATTATTTATCAAGAAATGGAAGTAAAAGTAAGAGTAAAAGTAAAGAAAAAATTTTATTGAAAACAAGTAGCCAAGATAAAAATAAAAGTTTAAAAAAAGAAAAAAGCTTTAGTAAAGGGAGTAATAATCATAGTAGAAAAAAAAGTAAACCAAAAATAATATTTGATGATGAAGATATATTAAGAAATAAGATAAAAAAAAGCAACGAAAAAATTGATCAAAAAAAATTTGTAAATAATATTAATGTGTTAATTTTTAATTACCAACAAAGTAACAACAATAATAGTAATAGTAATACGATAGGAAAACAAATTTTACCTTTTCATCAAAGAAATTTTTCTTCTAATTCAACAAATATGAATTCAAATAAATAAATAAAATTTAATATTTAATCAGCCAAGTATTACATATCTAAAATATATAATTAATATAATTCATTGCAAGATAGGATAAACAAATAAATATAATAAACTTAAATTTTGAAGATAATGTATATCTATTTACAAATTTATAAACAAAAGACAAATTAAATAATATAAATAAAAACTTAATTTTTTTTAATTTAAACCAAAACTTATAAAATAATAATTTTCCAAATTTCAAAAAAAACAGAATATAAAATAGAAAAAAAAAATAAATAATAATAATAAATAACAAAAAAGGAATATATAATTATTTAAAAACTGTTCCAGCTCCATCTTTTTTACCGTCGGGAATCCATTTCATTTGTCTTTGAATAATCATATCTTTACACATACTATTAATACCATTTAAATTTTGAGAATCAGTCATTCTTAACATAATCATATAATTAGCATAATTCCAAATATTATGCATAATTTCACAATGATCATGAAAGTCTTGACTTTGTTTATCACATTCATCTTTTTCAATATTACAAATAAAACATTTATATTTCATATCTAATTCAATTGTTCTTTTAACTTCTCTTAATTCTGAAAAAGAATCTAAAATAATACCAAAAACAATTTTTAACATAATAACTCTAATAATTAAATAAAAAGAAAAATGATACAAATAATTATGAATATAATGTTTTAAATGTTTTAAAGCAGAATCAACTCTTAAAACTTTTCCTACTCCAGGATACCATCTTAAACCATTATTAATTAGAGTTAAAAAACAATAAAGAAGAGTTTCACACATATTTTCAGGAACATCTCTATTACTATCATCATAAAAATTATCATTTAAATAATAAAATCCCCATCCACTATAAAAATAACATGTAACAATAGTAAATATAATAACCCAAAGTAATTGTCTTCCTTTCATAAATAATGCATTTAATAATACACTTATATTATCTGATAAATATATTATTGCACATAATGAAAAAGAATAACAAAATGCTAAACGCATTCTTATTGAACCTAATATTTTAAATATTAAAAATATAAATAATGCTTTTAATTCTCTTTTAGATAAAAATGAATTATATAATATAATGAAATGATCATAATAATTTAATTTTTCTTTCTTTTTATGTAATTGAAGATATTTTGCTGTTTCGATAGATTTATCTAAAGAATTTTTTGTAAACCACCAAATTAACATTATTCCAATAACAAATAAACAGAAAAAAATAGAAATTCCTCTTATAATTTGATAATAATGAATATCTCTATCAAATTCTTTTCCTGATTCATGATCAACACATAACATAAATATATTTAAAGCTAAATCTATTATATATATAAAAAGACAGAAATAATAATAATTCATCCAAGATATTTTTTTTATAAAAGGATGATTTCTTAATTTATCAAAATTATGTTCTGCTTCAATTTTAAAATACTCAGTTTGAGTCATTAATTCAATTAATTTTGTATTTCTACTTCTTCTATTTACATTCTGTAAGAAATTATCTTTTGTTTGTTGAGATAAATAATTTAAACAAGGAGGTTTAATAAAAACAACATAAATAGGAGGTTTATCTTCATTAACTTTAACAAGAACATTATTTAATATTTGTTCAAATAATTTTATTACATAATAAGCTTCAAAATCACTTCCTTCAGAAATAAATTTTCCAACTTCACTTAATTCATCAAAATTATTTAAAGCATATTTCTTAATTGAATGTATTTTTTTCCAAAAAGATTGTGTTTCTCTATCTTGACATTGCATTAAAGTTAATTTAAAATATTTATAAAAAGAACAACATAATTGAAAAGAAGGTGATTCTGAAAATTCATTATCTGTATAATATAAATTTAAGAATTCTTTATATTTTTCATTATTAAAAAATATTTTTCCCATTTCTTCCTTTTCATTCCCTTTTTTAGCATTAAATTGACTATCAATTAAAATTAAAGTTCTTCTAGTTTTTAATTTTTTTTCAATTGTATTTCCTTTTCTATTTAAGTATATTTTTTTTAAAACAGTAGAAATAGATTTAATAATACTCGAAGCATGAAAATTAATAATAATCATCATTTTAATTTCCATTGGACAATGATATTCTTCCATAAAAGCTAAAAGAAAATCAACAATTAATTTTCTAATAGAATCTAATTCTTCACTAGTATGATTATCTAAGGTTATTATTTGTTTAACACATTTTAAAAAAGAATCAAAAGCTTTTCCTTTTCTTAAAACAGGATCAATTCTATTTGCATTAATCATTAATTTTTGATTTCCTTCATATTTCTGATTTATTAAACTTAAAAAGTTAGAATCTTCAGTTCCTTGAATTATTTCTATTAAAAGTTCAATTAAACAAGAAAATAATAATACAAAATAATTATGAAAATCTTCTGGTTTTTTCACTTGACCCCAACATGATAAAACTATTATTTTTTCTAAAATAAAAAGTATCATATCATAAAAACCAATTTTTTGAATATCACTTAAGGAAAAATAAAATTGTTTTAAAAAATACTTTTGAAAATATTGATTATGTTCTTCACATAAAAATTTACATAATTTTATTAAAGCACATGAAGTATAATAATTATCATTAAATTGAATTAATGCAGGATTAAATTGAGATAAAATTGTAGCTAACATATTAGAAAAGGCTTTTTCAATTAAAATGTTTAATTTTGTTAATTCATTATTATAACCACTATTATTTATATTTGAAATATTATTACTTGTAGAGAATAATTCAATTAAAGATGATTGAGTTTGAGAAGTTTCTGAAATTAATAAATTTAATAAAATAGTTAAAATATCTTCTTCATAAATATCATAATCATCAGTAATCATTAATAATAAATATTTTGAAAAAACAGTTCTAAAAGTACTTTCTTTCCCAGAATAATTTAAATTAAAAACTGCTTTATATGAATTATTATCATAATCATATTTTCCATTTATATAAAATTCATATATATCAAAAATTTCACCCGCAAAAGATTCATCTTCTAACATTGTTCCTTTTTGTTTTAAATCATTTTTTAAATTTGCAATATTATTTTCTTCTTCAACTTGAAAATCAGATAAATAAATAACTAATTTTTTAGTTTTTGGATGTTCAAAAATATTCATAATATGTTTTGCTAAAATTTGATAAATAGAATAATAATTTAAAGGATTAAATTTTAATTGTACTAAAAGATGTAAATCTTCATCAATAATATCTTTATAATCATATCTAGTAAAAGTTTTAGTAATATTTTTTCTAACTTGAGTAGCATTATTACCAATAACTTTTCTATGAGAAGAAAAACCAATATTATTAACTTCTTCATCATCATCTAAAAGATTTTTAGAATTTTCATTGTATTCTTTTATCATTTCTAAAATATAATTTGTTAATAAATAAATATCTAAAACAGGAGGACCTGAAAATGAATGAATTACTGCAAAAACTTTATTTAAATATATTACTAATGGTAATATTACTCCATTTTCAAAATATATTGTTAATATTTTTTCTATTTCTCCATTATTCTTTCTTTTTAAATATTTTATCACATCTTTAAATAATTTCACTTCTTGAAGAAGAAAGTTATATTCTTCTTTTATTAAAATAGGTAAATTCACATTCATTAACATATCATAAAATTTAAATATTCTATTTTGGTCTTGAGTAAATAAATTTTCTTTTAAATTTTCATCAATATTATTTTGGAATTCAGTTCTATATAAGTTTAATTTCTTTTGATCTATTAAAATATCAATATATATCATTCTAAATATTTTAATTAATCCAATTCTAAATTTAATATCTAAAGTTGTAATTTCTAATATTTGAATAATTTCATTAGCTGCAAAATAATCTTTTAAAAAGTCAATTTCTGATAAAATTGGATTTCCATCATAAGCAAATGTAATAAATTGAATAAAATGTAATCCAATTTTATACATTATTTTTTCTTGAACATTATTAAAATGTTTTTTGAAAATTTCAGGATTATTATAGTCATTTAATTGAATATAATAATCTCTATTAGCTATAAAATCTTTTGAAACATCAATAAGATAGTTTTTATATTTAATAATAATTTTTAAAAATTCAGAATTAGTAAAAATCTTTTCTTTAATAAATCTTAAATAATCAAATTTAAAAGAATGTTCAACTTGATTTAAAGAAATTCCCATTTGTAATAATTTTGATAAGCAAATAGAATATAAAACTTCATCATCTTTATATTTTAATTTTTTAACAAATAATTCATAAATAATTTTAAGATAAGTAAAAGGAGAACCAATTTCAGTTTTATTTTCTAATAAAGTTTTAATTCCTTTTTTAAAAAGAGAAAAAATTTTTGGTAAAAAATGCTTAGGCATATCTGCTAAATTAAAAACAATTTGTTTTGAAAAAACATTTAATATATGACAAGGATTTGAAAACATATAATTTTCAAAAAGAGATAAAACTTGAAAGCAAAATTTATCTGGGAATAATTCTTTTTGATTTGAAATAGTAAAAACTTTAGATAAAGTAAATAAATAATTTGTATAATCTAAAATATGTTTTAAGCTTTCATTTGAGTTTTCAAAACTATCAGAAGAACCAATTTTTTTTGATTCATTATTAAAACTTACATAATCATTTGTTTTTGTTGTATTTTTATCTTTAAAATTTTTAATAGATTTAAAATTAATATCATCTAACATTTTAACATTAGAATTATTTTTTTCATGTTTGGGAATAACAGAATTAATATCTGAAATATCTTGAGAAGATTGATTATTTTTAAAATACTTTTTATCATTACTTAATACATTACTAGTATTCGTATTATCTTTTATAGGAGTAACTTCTAAACTACCATCACCTAAATCATTTTTAGTTTCTATTAAATTACTTCCATTAACAGAAGTTGAAAAAATATTTGAAATTCCTAAAATATTATTTATTTTTTCAACAGAATAAATAAATGTTGATAATATTTCTTTTATATCTTTACTATTAATATAATATTCATGAAATTTAGAACTTAAAATTTGTTCTTCTTCATCTATTATTTTTAATACATTTGTTTGTCTTTCTGATAATTTATTATTTATTATATATTCAACTATTTCTTTTGTTTCATTATGAATTAATCTTTTAATTCCACTTGAATAAATATCTTGCTTTCCAAAACCTAAATTTATTAAAATTTGAATATAATTCATTAAATTATGAAATAATTTTCTGGTTTTTATATTTAAAGGTGGAAGTCTTTGATAATCAATTTCAAATAATTTTGTTATATGAATTACACTTTTTGATATATTTCTTGCTATTTCAGAGTCTTGATATATAAAATTTAATTTTTCCTTTTTTTCTTGTTTAACATCTTCTTGAAATTCTTTTTGTTTAGTATTATAAAATAATTCAACGTTATTTAAAAAAGTCATATCGTCATAAAAATATGAAAAACAAATTAAAATTTGAGTTAATTTTATAAATAATTTAACTAAAGAAGATAAATTAGGATTATCACTTTTAATAGAATCAAAATTTATAAAAAAAATTTCAATTGATTTCAAGAAATCATTTACTTGTTCCATACTAATTAAATAATAACTTGCTAAAATTTTAATAATATCAAATAATTGTAAAATAATTCTAACACTAGAATAATTAGCGCTAGATTTAATTAAACTTATTGTACTTCTTAAAATATAATCAACTTCTAATTTGCATTTAGAAGCTCTTTGCATAACAATTAATCTTTGTAAAGGATTTAAATTAATAAATTCTCCAATAGAATATTTAGGTAAAGAAGCTTTAAATAATTCATTCCAAATATTAAAAATTTTATATCCAAAAAGAAAAGATTCATAAAAATTTTCTTCAGTTTTATATTGTCCTTTTCCTCCTCTAGCACCAACTTCACAATTTCCTAAAAAGATTCTAAGAGCTTTATCATTAAAATAATTTTTAATTTCTTTAGCAAAAAATAAAACAGAATCATTTTGAGAATTCAAAGCATTTTGTCCAAAAATTAAATAAGTTCTAGAAACAACAGAAGGAATTTTCATATAATTTTCAGGAACTTTTCCTCCTGTTAATTCAACATTAATTTTTTCTTGATATTGAGCCAAAATTTGATTAAAAACATCCATAAAAGTTTTATTAACACTCCTGAATAATTCATCAGATTTAAAAAACATATTAATTAAATTTACAGAATTAGTATTAGGAAAATAATTGTCTGAACTTTTATTAATATTACCTAAGCATTTATTCATAAAATCAACAGCAGTATGTTTTGAATTAGGTAAATGAGGACAATGACATTGAACAATTCCTCCAGAGTCAATTTCTACTTTTTTAAATTTTAACTTAAATTCTTGTTCTTCAGTTGAATTTGGTCTACAAAAAGAATAGCAAAAATCACATAATTGTTTTTTATGAGAATTTTGATAACAATAAAATGTTTCTGATAATTTATTTAATTCATAAAAATAACATGTATTTAGTGAAAAATTACTTTCTTCACTTGATGTTTGATGATTATTCATTGCGCATGAACATCTTACTATAAAATTATTAGACATAGGATTTTTTTCTCCATGTTGATGTCCTTTGTGACATTTTATTAAACAATAATGACACATAGGAAATTTCTCTTCTTTATCACAATCTTTACAATAATAATAATCCATTGATATTTTTTTCAATCCATATTTTAATGAAGGACATGATGTTCTAAAAGGAATTAAAGTATCCATTTTTTTTTCTATTCTTTATATTTAAGTTTAATTTAAATAAAAAAAAGTATAATTTTTTTTTTGTTTTCTTATGAGATGAATAATAATTAATAAGTTATTAACAATACAAATAAATATATTTATATTCTTTTTTATTTTTTATTTTGAGTTAAAACTCTATAATAAAAACCATATAATTTAGGATTAAATTTTTTTGACCCAAAAAGTCCTCTTTCTTTTTGAACGACTTCTTGTCTATAATCATTAGATTTTATTACAGGTTTAGGATTATTTCTCATTTCTTCTTCAAATGAATCAGAAGAAGATAAATCAAAAATATTTTTTTCTTTTTTATTTTTCTCTTTAGATTTATCATTTTTTGTTTTTTTATCATTTTTATTTTTAGTATTAACTTTAATTATATTTTTATTTGATACTTTTTTTAATTTGGTATTTGAAATCATTTTTTTATTTGGTTCTGTACTACTTTTTTTTCTATAAGAATTACTATTAATTTTTAAGTTAAAATATTCATCATCATTATCAAAAATATTATTTTCAATGTTTATAGGAGATATAGGAATTTTTTTTAAAGAGCTTTTATTAAATATATTACTATCTTTTTTACTAGTATTTAAATTATCTTTTTTGTAAGAATTTGATTTTTTATTTTTTTGATTATCAAAAATATTATTTGATGATTTTGAAATATTAATATCTTTATTAAATGTAGAATCATCATTAGAAAATTTTTTACTTAATTTTCTTTGATTATTGTCATTATTAATATTTTTTATAGTTAAATTATTTTCTTTTTTTTGATTATTATTAATTTTATTGTTTGTTTTATTTAAATTCTTTATCGATGAATTATTATTTATATTATTTAATGAACTATTATCTTTATTTTGAGTTGAATTATTTAAATTTTCAGAATCTTTATTTAAAGTATTTGTACTATTGTTTCTTATTTTTTTTGAATAATCTGAATTTTCAGAATTAAATCTATTACTACTTTTTCTTTTTGATATTCCATCTTCATAATCACTAAAATTATTTGTATTTTTTCTTTTTTTAATTGAACTTTTTTCTTCATTTTCTTCATTTTTTTGTATTTTGTTAAATTCATTATCTTCATTCTCAGAAGATTTATTATTTTTATTTATCAAAAGTTTTTTTTTGTTAAGTTCATTTTCATTTGAATTATTTGCATTTTGAAAAATACTTTCTAATTTTTCTTTAATTACATTTGTGTTTTCTAATACATTTTCTAATTTAATTTTTATGTTTTTATTTTCTAAATCATTTTCTTCATTTTCAATTATATCTTTAATTTTATTTTTATCAATTAAGTTATTTCTAAATTTATTTTTATTCTTTTTATTTTTATTTTTTTTAACAGGTGTCGATTTTTCATCATTACTTTGTCCATTTTCTTTTTCTACTTGGAAATCTGAATCATTTTCATCTGAATCTGTTATAACTTTGCAATTTTTTTTACCTTTTTTCAATTTTTTTTTAGACTTTTTAGTATCTTGAATATCATTAAGTAAGCAATCTATATTATTTTCCATATCTTTTACTAAATTTTCTGAATTTTTGTCATTTTTTGATTTGGGCGGGAATGATTTGTTCTTTGGAGCCATTTCTTTTTCTATTTTTTTTGATTCTTCTTCATCGTCTATAATTTCTTTATGTGACCTTTTATCATAAGTTTTTTGGAAGGTCTCTTTTTCTTTTGAAGAATCTGATTGGCTAACTGGGCGAAAAAAGCTGAATATACTTGACTGAGATATATCTTTTTTAGATGACATTTTTGACATATTTTTTAACCTTTTGAAATTAAATATTTAACAAAATAAATAAGAAATT
>JAEEGK010015829.1_pt1 | contig 16655 bp, 18 predicted proteins | sample 8958771 | NCBI WGS metagenome assembly JAEEGK01 (sample SAMN16246547, study PRJNA631951) | gut metagenome | biome: gut microbiome; feature: rumen; material: SC-attached | host: Bos | place: Iran: Karaj | collected 2018-10 | reverse complement strand
CACGCTGTGCGCCGTCGGAAACGAAACGGCGTCAAACGAACGACCGTCAATTGTCACTGTATCCATTGATTCGACTCCCTTGGAATAGTCTTTTTTAGATTAATCTGCCTATATTTTACAGGCAAATTCCGTGAAATCAAGTCGACAAATTCAATCAACATTAATTATCGCACGCGTTTCCCCTGCCCCCTGACAACTGGCCACCATGGAGCCTTTCGTCATTGAGAGCGATTATTTGATCAAAATGTCAACTATTTTAATAGTGTTTACTTGACATCTTTTATTTCTGTGGTATTTTATCCCTGTTTTCATTCTAATTACTACTATTTAAGTAGTCTTAAGACAAAGACAGGGACACGAAACGCATGCTGACAAGCCATACATTATTTGATACGGTAGGGAATACTCCCCTGTTGCGTCTTGCCGCCATAGGCAAGGAGCTGGAAGGCGTGGAGCTGTACGCAAAGGCGGAGTACTTCAATCCGACCGGTTCCGTGAAAGACCGCGCGGCCAAGGCAATGATCATGGACGGAATCGCCCGCGGGGCGTTGACGCATGACAAGACAATCATTGACGCGACTAGCGGCAACACGGGAATCGCATACGCGGCGCTTGGTGCCGCGTTGGGATACAAGGTGGCGTTATGCCTTCCGGCAAACGCTACGGAGGAACGCAAGAAATTGATGAAGCTCTACGGCGCCGAAATCATTGAAACGGATCCGCTGGAAAGTTCGGACGGCGCATACAATGAATGCCGCAGGCTGGTCGCCGAACATCCTGAGAAGTATTTCTATCCGGACCAATACAACAACGACGCGAACTGGAAGGCCCATTTTGACGGCACAGCGGTCGAAATCTGGGAGCAGACGGAGCATCGTGTGACGCATTTCGTGGCGGGAACCGGCACATCAGGAACCTTCATGGGGACAAGCCGCGGCCTGAAACATTTGAACCCGCAGGTGAAATCCGTGCTGATGCAGCCGGATTCGCCCTTTCATGGGCTGGAGGGAATGAAACACATGGCCTCGACCATCCATCCGGGCTTCTTCGATGAATCGATTGCGGATGTCAAGCTTGAAGTTTCGACGGAGGAAGCATACGCGATGACCCGGAGGCTGGCCCATGAGGAGGCGCTTCTAGTCGGCATCAGCTCGGGGGCGAATGTCGCGGCCGCATTGAAACTGGCGAAGACGCTGCCTCCCGGCTCCGTGGTCGTCACCATTCTTTGCGACAACGGGAATCGCTATCTTTCCGCGGAATTCTGGGAGGGATGACCATGCTGAAATTGACCAGACAAATCGAAGATGGAATCAGAAAGGCGGGAGCTGAGGCATATCCGAATGAATGCTGCGGGATTCTTTTCGGAAGCGAAGAAGACGGCAACCATGTCGTGAAAGCGTTGAAAGCGATTGACAACGCGCGTGAAAGCGGTGAACAATACCATCGCTTTCTGATTACGGCGGAGGAGATGATGCAGGCGGAACTGGAGGCGCGTCGGCTTGGGCTCGAGATCATCGGGTTCTATCATTCGCATCCGGACCACCCCGCCAGACCATCGGACTATGACCGTGACCATGCGTTGCCATTTTATTCGTATGTCATTCTGCGTGTGGCGGAAGGCAAGCCCGAAACGATGACCAGCTGGCTCCTGCGGCCCAGCCGCGAGGCTTTTGACAATGAACCATTTGAAATTGAACCATAAGCAAGGAGGCTTGACATGAGCGTGACAATTTTAATTCCAACCGCATTGAGATCTTTTGTGGACCGCAAGTCCGAAGTCGAAGTGGAAGGCTCCACCGTAGGAGAGGCTCTTGCCAACCTCGCCGGCCAGTATCCCGATCTGAAGCATCAGATTTATGAAGACGACGTGAAACTTCGCGGCTTTGTGAACGTTTTCGTCGATGGGACGAACATCAAGAAACTGAACGGGCTTGAAACGAAACTCGCGCAAAGCGCGACCGTGATGCTCGTTCCAGCCATTGCGGGAGGATGCTGAAACATGAGCGAAAGTAGTATAAAAAGTGTTGTTCCTGAAGAACGCTGGGGCGAACTGAACCATGACGATCTCACGCGTTACAGCCGCCAACTTCTTCTGTCTGAAATCGGCATCGAAGGGCAGCGGAAACTGAAAGGCGCGAAAGTCCTGGTCGTCGGCACCGGCGGTTTGGGAGCGCCATTGGCGCTTTATCTGGCCGCGGCGGGCGTGGGGACCCTCGGTCTCGTGGATTTCGACAACGTCGATATCTCAAATCTCCATCGCCAGATCATCCACGGCACACGGGATGTGAACCGCCCGAAGGTCGCCTCCGCACGCGACCGCATCCGTGCGTTGAACCCGCTGGTCAACGTGGTCACCTACAATGAGCCGTTGAAAAGCGAAAACGCGCTGGACATCATCCGCGAGTACGATGTGGTCGCGGACGGAACGGACAACTACCCGACCCGCTATCTGGTGAACGACGCCTGCGTGCTGCTCGGCAAACCGAACGTGTACGGTTCGGTGTTCCAGTTCGAAGGGCAGGCAAGCGTGTTCTACGCCAAGCAAGGCCCGTGCTACCGTTGCCTGTACCGCGAGCCACCGCCGCCGGGGCTGGTTCCCTCCTGCGCGGAAGGCGGCGTTCTGGGCGTTCTGCCGGGCGTTGTCGGAATGCTGCAGGCCAATGAAGTCATCAAACTGCTGGTCGGCGGTGGCGACACGCTGACGGGGCGTCTCCTGCTCTACGACGCGTGGAAAATGAAATTCCGCGAGTTGAAACTGGAGAAGGATCCGGAATGCCCGATCTGCGGAAAGCATCCGACCATTACAAAACTCATCGACTACGAGCAGTTCTGCGGCATGAAGCAGAACCAGGACGACACACCCGTGGAGTCCATTACCGCCACCGAACTGAAACGGCGTTTCGACGCGAACGAACCCGTGCAGGTGGTCGACCTTCGCGAGCCGCATGAGCGTGCTTATTTCAAGTTCCCGAACGCGAAAACGATACCGCTTGGACAGGTGATCCGCAGGAAGGATGAACTGGATCCGTCCATCGATACTGTTTTTGTCTGCAAAATCGGCCAACGCAGCATTCTCGCCGTGCGCAACCTGCGTGCGGCAGGCTATCAAGGCAAGCTGATGAACCTTCTGGACGGCGTCCAGGGGTGGAAGAACGAAGTCGATCCAAATGTGAAGCTGATCTGATTTGCCTTCCCTAGGCGAATCGCGAACAAAAAAACAAACAATAAGGAAAAAGAACATGTCGGAGTCAATCAAAATCAATGCGCTGGGGAAGGCTGCGGCTTACCAACTGGCAGATGTAACGAAAACCAAACCGCAATTCGGGCTGCTGACGCCGAAATGGCTCTCCAGATTTCTGGAATTCAAGGGCTTGGATGCCGGTATCTACCGCGTCAACCGCGTAAAGGAAGGCAATACGCCGTTGGAAGTGCTTTGCAGTTCCAAACCCAAGAGCGACACCATCCCGCAGGGCTTCATCGACTATGAGGAGAAGCCGCGCGAATACATCCTCAACTCTATCTCCACCATCATCAATGTCAACACACAGGTGGCGGATGTCTTCAGTTCGCCATACGACCAGATCAAGGAGCAGCTTGCCCTCGCGGTGGAGAGCCTGCGCGAACGCCAGGAAAGCCAGCTCATCAACAACGACGACTACGGCCTTCTGAAGAACGTCACTGATTCACAGCGCATCCAGCCGCACAACAGCGTCGGTGCCCCCACGCCGGACGATCTGGACGAACTCATCTCCAAGGTGTGGAAGGAGCCGTCCTTCTTCCTCGCGCACCCCCGCGCCATCGCCGCGTTCGAACGCGAATGCACGCGCCGCGGCGTGCCGCCAGTCACCGCCAATATCAACGGCGGCAACTTCATCCTCTGGCGCGGCATTCCGCTGATTCCGTCCGACAAGATGCTGGTCGACGGCCTGAAGAACCCGAAATCCCAGAGCGGCAAGACGAACATTCTGCTCATCCGCACCGGCGAAACAAAGCGCGGCGTCATCGGACTGTATCAAACCGGTCTGCAGGGCGAGCATTCGCGCGGTCTTTCCATCCGCTTCCGGGGGATCGACGACAAGGGTGTCGCCTCTTATCTGCTGTCGCTGTATTGCTCCGCGGCGATTCTGGCCGACGATGCCATAGCGGTGCTCGAAGACGTGGAGGTTGGTGAATACTATGACTATAACCGAGACTAATCTGAATCCCGCCGCGGCCGGTCTTCCGACGGAGGCAGAGCTGCTGAAGCTAGCAGCTGAACTGTATGGAGAGGCTACGCCGAACACAGCCGCCTCAGAAACGGATTGGGCGAAGATTGCGACCGATGTGCTTCGGGAACAAGCCGATACGCCGTCACCGTCCACCACGGCTTATTCCCCGACTCTGGTCTCCGCCGCGAAGGCCGCCGACACGCCTGCGGCCTCCCCTGCCCCGAAAGGAAGCCTGCCTCGTTCTCATGGGATGGTCGGCTCCATCCCCGTGGACAAGATCCGGGCGGATTTTCCGCTCCTGCAGGAGCGCCTTTCGTCAGGAAGGCAGCTGGTATGGTTCGACAACGGCGCCACCACGCAGCGTCCGCAACAGGTCATCGACCGCATATCGCACTATTACGCGCATGAGAACTCCAACGTGCATCGCGGCGCGCATGAACTCGCCGCGCGTTCGACCGACGCTTACGAAAACGCGCGTTCAACCGTGGCGAAATTCCTTGGGGCGGCCAACGCGAACGACATCGTGTTCGTGCGCGGCACGACCGAAGGCATCAACATGGTTGCGCAAAGCTATGTGCGCCCCCTGCTCCGCAGCGGAGATGAAATCATCGTCTCCATGCTGGAGCACCATGCGAACATCGTGCCGTGGCAGATGATCGCGGCGGCGACCGGCGCTAAAATCCGCGTCATACCGGTTGATGCAGACGGGCAGCTCATCCTGTCCGAATACACAAAACTGTTCAACTCGCATACGAAATTCGTGTCCGTCGCGCATGTATCGAACGTGCTTGGAACGGTCACGCCGGTGGAGGAGCTCGTCGCCATCGCCCACGCCCATGGCGTTCGCATTCTGATCGACGGTGCTCAATCCGTCGCGCATCTTCCGGTCAACGTGACCGCGTTGGATCCGGACTTCTATGTGTTCTCCGGACACAAGGTGTTCGGACCGAACGGAATCGGCGCCGTTTACGGCAAGACCGACGCTCTTGAAGAGGCCCAGCCCTATCAAGGCGGCGGCAACATGATCGCGGATGTCACGTTCGAACGCACCATCTACCAATCCGCCCCGAACAAGTTCGAGGCGGGCACTGGCAGCATCGCGGATGCGGTCGGCCTTGGCGCGGCGCTCGAATACATGATGCAGATCGGAATGGCGAATGTCGCCGCATACGAGCATGAACTGACGCAGTACGGCATGACACGGCTGGCGGCGATACCGGGCCTGCATCTGATCGGCACCACGCGGAACAAGTCAGGCGTCCTGTCGTTCGTACTGGACAACCATGACATCGAATCCGTCGGCAAGTATCTGGACAGCCAGGGCATCGCCGTCCGGGCCGGCCATCATTGCGCACAACCGATCCTGCGCCATTACGGATTGGAAGGCACGGTGCGCCCTGTTCTTGCGTTCTACAATACGCAAGAGGAGATCGACCTGTTGGCGGACGCGCTCGCACGGCTGGTCGGCTAGCCAAGGAGAAACTCCATGGGACAAGGGATAGATGACATATTGGATGCGGTGCTGGACAGCTATGTCCGGCATCCGCATATTGGCAAGATCGGTGAGAAGCATTTCCCGAAGCGCCATCTGATTCTGGACGTGCTGAAGAAATTGCAATGCATCGTCTTCCCCGGCTTCTTTGACGAAAAGGAGCTGCGGAACGACAACATCCGTTTCTACACGGGGCAACTGCTCGAGGAGATTCGCGAGACGCTTCTCGAACAGATCGCCAAGACATTCCGCCTGTTCAAGGATGAATACAAAGACGCCACGGACGATGTGATCCAGAAGCACAGCGAAGAAGTTGTGGACGCCTTTCTTGCCGCGATTCCGAAGATTCGCGAATATCTCGCCACGGACATCGAAGCCGCCTTCGAAGGCGATCCCGCCGCCTTCAGCCGTGACGAGGTGATTTCTTCATATCCAGGCATTTACGCCACAATGGTAAACCGAATCGCACACGAACTGTATGAGCTTGGCGTTCCGTTGATTCCACGTATCATGACAGAACACGCCCATAGCGTCACGGGGATTGACATCCATCCGGGCGCGAAGCTCGGGCGGTATTTCTTCATTGACCATGGCACAGGCATTGTCATCGGCGAAACATCGGAGATTGGCGAACACGCCAAAATCTATCAGGGAGTCACATTGGGCGCGTTGTCGACACGCGGCGGCCAGTTGTTGAAAGGCAAGAAACGGCATCCGACCATTGAAGATGACGTGACAATCTACTCAGGCGCGTCCATTCTCGGCGGCGAAACGGTGATCAGCGGCGGCGTGGTGATCGGCGGCAACGCATTTGTCACAAAATCGGTTCCGGAACAGACGCGCGTCAGCGCGAAGATGCCTGAACTGCAGTTCAAACGCAACGCAAGCGTGGAATTCCAGAACGGTGAATTCCTGAATTACGAAATTTGACGGATGGCGTCTTCAAGCTGGGCAAGCGCCTGTCGCAGCGTGGCGCGTGGGACGGCGATATTGAACCGCTGGAAACCTGCGCCACCTGCCCCGAAAATGGCACCGCCATCCAGCCATAATTTCGCCCGGTCAACGATGAAACGCTCCAATTCCTTCATGCCGAGACCAAGCTTTGAGAAGTTCACCCATGGCAGATAGGTCCCTTCCGGCTCGACAAGCTGAATCTGCGGCATTTTTGTCCGGAAGGTTTCACGCATGAGCGTAACATTGCCTTCCAGATAGTCGACAAGCTGGTCCAGCCATTCCGCGCCATGCAGGTATGCGGCCTGACAGGCGACCAGCCCCATGATGTTGGACTGGCTGAAGCCCTCGGCGTTCAATTCCTGCTTGAACGCCCTGCGCGTTTGTGTGTTGGAAATGAAGATATTGGCGTTGTGCAAAGCCGCTAGATTGAATGTCTTGCTCGGTGCCGTGCAGATCGCGCAATTGTTTGCGACATCTTCAGAAAGCGACGCAAATACGATATGTTTGTTGCCATGATACACGAAATCCTCATGGATTTCATCCGCCACGACAAACACGTCATGGCGCAGGCAGATTTCCGCCATCCGCTCAAGTTCGTCTTTTGTCCAAACACGTCCGACCGGATTGTGCGGACTGCAAAGAATAAACAGCTTCACATCGTTTTCAATGATCTTCCGTTCGAAGTCCTCGAAGTCGATGTGATATTGATTCCCGTCGAAGAGCAGTTCGTTGACGACGACCTTGCGGTGATTGTCAACAATACCTTCCCTAAAGCAATAATACACAGGTTCTTGTATCAGCACCGCGTCTCCGGGCTGCGTCAGGCAGCGGATCAATGTGCAGATCGCGAACACGACGCCTGGAGCACGGACGGATGCGTATGGATCAACCGTCCAGTTATGACGTGTTCCAAACCATTGCGCAAGTGCTTCGAAATACGTATCGTCAGGTTCGGAATATCCGAATATGCCATGGGCGGCCTTGTCCGCGAGGGCCTCCCTGACAGCCAGCGGCGTCTGGAAGTCCATGTCCGCCACCCACATCGGCAACAGGCCGTCTGGCTTGCCGCGCTCTTTTGCGAAATCATATTTCAGGCTGTTGGTATGGTTGCGGGGGATGATTTGGTCGAAATCGTATGTCATATTGGTTCCTATTTGTTTTCCAAAGCCTGGCGGAGATCCTCAATCAGATCGTCGGCATTTTCGATGCCGATGGAAAAACGCAGGAAACGATCATTGATTCCGCGTCTTAGACGTTCATCTTCAGGAACATCGGCATGTGTCTGGCACATTGGATAGGTGACGAGGCTGTCCACGCCGCCGAGACTTTCGGCATACTGGAAAAGCTTGACGCTGCGAAGAATCTTTCTGGCGGTTTCAGGACTGTCCACTTCCATGGACAGCATTCCGCCAAAGCCCGTGCATTGGCGTTTGGTCACGGCATATCCGGGATGGTCGGGAAAACCGATATAGTAAACTTTTTTCACCTCCGGACGCTGCCGCAGCCAATTTGCGATCTTCTCGGCATTCGCCGCCTGTTTATCAAGCCGGACGGCAAGTGTCTTGATTCCACGTTCCAGCAGAAAACAATCAAACGGCGCCAGACATGCCCCGACCGTCTTGGCATGGTAGCGAAGCTTTTCCGAAATCTCCTTCTTTTTCACGACCAGAAAACCAGCCAACGTGTCGTTGTGTCCGCAAAGATATTTCGTGCCGCTGTGCACGACAATGTCCGCCCCCAATTCCAACGGACGCTGGAAATACGGTGAAAGGAACGTGTTGTCCACGATCAGCAATGCCCCCGCCGAATGGGCGATTTCCGCCACGGCGCCGATGTCCGTCACCTGCATGGTGGGATTGCTTGGCGTCTCCACATAGACCGCCTTTGTATCCGGCTTCAATTTTTCACGAACATTTTCAGCAGACTCCATGTTCACAAAATCGAACCGAAGACCGCTTGGCGTTGAAATATGCCTGAACAGCCGCAGCGTGCCGCCATAAAGGTCGTCTCCCGCAATGATATGCCCGCTGGATTCGAAAAGATTCATCAGTGTCGTCTCCGCAGCCATTCCAGTTGCGAACGCGATCGCGTCTTCACCGCCTTCCATTTCCGCGACTCTGCTTTCCAACGCGGCGCGGGTCGGATTCTGAAGACGCGAATAACTGTACAAGGATTCCGTTTCAACCCCTTCGTGCACAAACGTCGCCGACTGGAAAATAGGTGTCGCAATCGCTCCATAAGGCAGTTTTTGACATCGTGACGGGTGGACGCATATTGTGTCTTTTCTGAGCATTCGTCTTTTCCTTCTTATATGACAATTCAATTCTTCATATTATTTTGGGGAAGTGTCGTATTCATGCTTCCCATGCGGTATCCGGCCATGTCCAACGTGACAAACTGAAAGCCAATTCTTTTGAATTCCCCGCACACTTCCTGCCGGATACCGTCTGCGGCAAGCTTTGGGATATCTTTTGGCGGAACCTCGATTCTGGCGATTTTGCCATGCAGCCTGACACGTTCCTCCAAAAAGCCATGTTCAATCAAAAACTGTTCGGCCCTGTCAATCATTCGCAGTTTCTCTTCGGTAATCTCTTCTCCATAGACGAAGCGCGACGCCAGGCAGGCATATGCAGGCTTGCTCCAGGTTGGAAGTCCCATCATTCTGGACAGCAAACGGATATCCGTCTTGCGCAGCCCTGCTTCACGGAGCGGACTTTTCACCCCAAGCTCGGCGACGGCACGCAATCCAGGCCTATAATCCCCGACATCGTCAAGATTGGATCCTTCCCCTGCATATTGAATCCCGTTTTCAGATGCGATACGCATCACTTCAGAAAAGATGCCGCGTTTGCAGAAATAGCATCTGTCAGGCCCGTTATGCCTGTATCCAGTCTCAGCCAATGGATTGACTTTACAGAGATAGTGCTTGATTCCCCTGTCTTTGCAGAATGCAGTCGCCTCATCCACCTCACGTTGCGGGACTGACGCATCCACACCTGTCACCGCTATTGCCTTGTCCCCCAATACATCCGCCGCAACGGCCAGCAGAAAGGACGAATCCACTCCGCCGGAAAAACCAACCGCCAGCGAACCAAGTCCACATAGATATTCTTTTAACTTGCGCAGTTTTTCCTGAAGTTCAACGGAAATGGATTCATCATCATTCATGTTCATTGCCTAGCCTCTTATGCTGTTGACGTTAACGCCAAACGTCATCATTCTCACTGCTTTGCCTCGGATCCAGCCTGCGCCTCGACGGTGTCCTCCGTTTCCTGCATGGCGGCAAGCGTGCGCTCAAAAAGCTCTTCAAGCGTCCAGCCAAGCAGCTCCGCCCCCGCTACAATGACAGGCCGTGAACAACCCGCCGCAAATTGCTCGTTGCGGAATTTCTTGCGAATGGTTTTCAGTTGCAAATCTTTCACGCTTTTCGACGGCAACATGATGGAGCAGGCCCAGATAAGGCCAGTCAGTTCATCCGTCGCATAGAGCACTTTCTCCATGAAATGTTCGGGCTTCACATCAACCGTCAGATTCCATCCGTGGGAGCAGACTGCATGGACAAGTCGTTCAGACGCGCCGATTTCCGCAAGCAGTTCAGGGGCTTTTTTGCAATGCGCTTCGGGAAACTTCTCAAAATCGACATCGTGCAGCAGGCCGGCGATGCCCCAAAACTCCGCATCTTTGGCATAGCCGTTCTCTTTGGCGAAATAGCGCATGACGGCTTCAACCGTCCATGCATGGCGCAGATGGAACGGATTCTGATTGTATTTTTTCAATAGCGCAACCGCCGTGTCTCGGTCAATCTCCATCATCTGCCTCCCGTTTTATTTGAATGACTCCATGAACCGCTTGGCGTTGTTGTAGAAGACATCCTCCAATTGCGAATCGTTCAGCCCGCATGAGAGGACACGCTGGATCTCCACTGTGGGATGATGGAACGGCGAATCAATGCCGAACATAACCCGTTCAGAACCAACGGTCTCATAGGCGTTTTTGATCTGGCAGCCCATCGGCATGCCGGAGACTTCCAGGAAGAGGTTGTCGAATTTCTTCGCCATGGTGATGCTGGCGTCGATATAGACGCCATGGCCATGCCCCATGTGGACCATGACGATGGGAACGTCGCGATGGCGTTCCGCCAGCAGGCCGATCTGCCACGGGAGCGAGAACGGCGGATGGCCGCAATGGATGAAGACTGGCTTGCGGTAGTGGCGCGCGATCTCCATGATGGGATCAACCATCGGCGAATCCGCCGTGAAGGCGTCGAAAAGCGGCTGCATCTTGACGCCGGCGAAATGGAAATCGCGCAGGTAGTGTTCCAAATCGTCGTAGGCTGGCTGGCCCAGATTGGCGTTGACCCAATAAAGCGGAATTACCGTGTCGGACATCTGGTGGAACACCTCCAGCAGCTCCGCGTTCAGATGGGCGGCGGCTGGACAGAGAATCGTCTTTTCTATATTGTATTCCGCCATTTGCGCGGAAAGCATTTCTGCGTTGAAATTGACATTGAAGGGGGCGCCGAACATTCCAATGTGGGAATGGGCGTCTATTTTCCGGAACGTTGCAAATGGATTGATCATATTATCTAACTCCTTGATGTCTTTTCATACGGACGGATGCGAAGACGTACGCCAAGACGGTCGCAGATCGTCTGGCAGGCCGCCTGTTTTTCTTTTGATGTAACCGGTTCGCCGACTACGGTCATGATGACATTCGGAACATATTCCGTCGCGTCTTTGGCGAATTGAAGCATGGCCGGATAGGCGGACGCTCCGAAACGCGGGCGGCAAAGCTCCAGATATTCAGCGGCGTCGGATGTGTTCAAGCTGATGGACAAAGCGTCCACGAGGCCTTTGAAACGATGAGCCGTCGGGCCGCCGGCGATAAGATCGGAAAGTCCGTTGGTGTTCACCCTGATCTGCAGGCCAGGATGGTTTGCCTTGAGCCACTTGGCGACATCCAGCAAGTCATCCAGACGTTCGGTCGGTTCTCCATAGCCGCAGAATACAACTTCCGGATAGGCATCCAGTTTCCATTTCGCAAGCGACTCTATGGTCTCTTCAACGGTCGGTTCCCGTTCCAGCCAAAGAGGTTCCGAACCATAGACGCCCGGCCCCGACCGACGTATGCAGAAGACGCAGTTGCATGGGCAACGGTTCGTCAGATTCACGTAAATCGCGTTTTTTATTTGATAGGTAATGGTCATTTGACAAAATCTCCATGCCGCCGTCAGTCCATCATGTCTTCCGCGGCATGGATGATGGCGGTCACCTCATGGGAGGCTTGCAATTCCGTATCAGTATCGTTCAGCCTCCCGCAACGCAATGGACAAGTTCCACCTGGTCACCGTCTTTCAGAACCGTCGAATCATACCGCGATCTCGGGATGACTTCACCATTTCGTTCGACAGCGATGCCGCGGGTGTCATATCCGGCCTCTTTCAGATAATCGGACAGCGTCTTGCCAGCCGCTTCAACTTGTTCTCCATTAATCATTAATGACACGGTCTATTCTCCTTTGACGGCAATGGGCACGGACTTTTGCCGACATGTTAGGCCATCCCCATATTATCCTTAATCACAATTTTTTTGGTAGTGTTTGATAACATAAAGAAAATATATTATATTATGATTGTTTTTCAAGAAAATATCTTCATAAATAATCAAGTATTTTGCCATGGTTTCACCATGGTTTTCAAAGCAAAGATTTTAGAATGGAAAGCATTATTGAAAAAGCACTGCAACAGCCTGGAGCGCTGACCCGAAATGAAATCGCCGAATTGTTGTCGTTGGAGGACACAAAGGAACTGTTCACCGCCGCCTACGAAGTAAAATGTCGGTATATCGGCAAACGCGTATCCTTGCGCGGGCTCATCGAGATGGGCAATCTTTGCGCGAAAGACTGTTATTATTGCGGCATTCGCAAAAGCAATTCGCATGTCAAGCGTTATCGGCTGGCAGAAGATGATGTCATCCGCATGGCGAAATGGTGTTTCGAGCATGACTATGGTTCCGTCGTGCTTCAGTCGGGAGAAATCGAATCGGAGGCGAACACAATGTCCATCGAACGCATTCTGCATGGAATTCGCGAGTTCGGGGGCGACGCCTTCGGCGTAACGCTCTGCCTCGGCGAACAGACGGAAGAGGTATTTCGCCGTTGGCGTGAAGCAGGCGCCCACAGATACCTGCTTCGTATAGAAAGCTCCGTTCCTTCATTATACGCGAAAATCCACCCTTCCGACCATTTATATGCAAGGCGTGTTGAATGTCTGAAAATCTTAAAACGCCTCGGCTATCAGACAGGCAGCGGCGTCATGACCGGACTGCCTGGTCAAACGTTGGACGATCTTGCTCATGACATTGAATTTTACAAGAAGATGGATCTTGACATGATAGGCATGGGGCCTTATCTTCCTCATGCGGAGACACCACTTGGCGAAAATATCGCAATGACGCCTGAATATGCCCAACGGCAGTTCCAGCTCGGTCTGAAGATGATTGCCGTAACGAGACTTTACCTCCATGATGTGAACATTGCCGCGACAACCGCTCTTCAGGCACTGGACGACAGAGGTCGCGAATTAGGCATCCAGGCAGGGGCGAATGTCATCATGCCGAATGTGACGGATGTGGAATATCGCCGCAGCTACCAGCTCTATCCGAACAAGCCATGCATGGACGAGAATGCCGCAAAATGCAGAAATTGCCTGAATTGGCGCATATTGTCCATCGGCGAGAAAATCATTTGGGGCGAGCGAGGTGATTCGCCGCATTATTTCAAAAACAGGTAGTAGTCTTTCACCAAGCAAAAAAAATCCTCTTGCCGCAGTGCGATCTTCACGGCAAGAGGATTTTCTTTACGGAAATGTCGATTACTTGCAGCAGGCGGCCTTTTTCTCGCAGCACGCCGCTCCGGGCTTGCAGCAATCCGCTCCGGGCTTGCAGCAGTCCGCCTTCTTCTCACAGCATTTCGCTTCGGCATTGCAGCAGGCGGCCTTCTTCTCGCAGCACGCCGCTCCGGGCTTGCAGCAGTCCGCGCCGGGCTTGCAGCAGTCCGCCTTCTTCTCACAGCATTTCGCTTCTGCCTTGCAGCAGGCGGCCTTCTTCTCGCAGCATGCCGCTCCGGGCTTGCAGCAATCCGCTCCGGGCTTGCAGCAATCCGCTCCGGGCTTGCAGCAATCCGCCTTCTTCTCACAGCATTTCGCATCTGCCTTGCAGCAGGCTTCTTTCTTCACACAGCATTTGGCCTCGGCCTTGCTGCAGGCGGCCTTTTGCGCATTAAGGGCGGCTTCCTTCTTGCAGCACTTCGGGGCTGCGTTGTTTTCATCGGCATAGACATATCCGGCAATCAAAATCGCCACGGCGAGCACTACGATTCGTTTCATCATTTGTCGTTCTCCTGTTTTTGAGGGGTTTTACCTGATTGACCATCAATTAGGTAATCTATAAGACAAGCATAAGATAATGTTGTTCCATAAAAATACAACTAAATTTATTGTGTTTTATCACACAAGCAAGCCGATGCTTCGCCCCTTCGCAAACAGAATAGCTTTTCAACACTCGCGTTTAGCGTTTTTTGATTGATTCATCCCGTGATGCGGACCGCCGCGTCCAGCCATCCGCCAAGCCGCGCGAACCATTCGAAACTGTGAGACGGAAACTGCTCATGCTCTCCGTCGAACACGTCAAAATACACATGGTCGTTTCCCAACGCCTCCAGCTTCGACACGAAATCCGCCGAATGACCGTACGGTACAAGACCGTCATGGCGGCCATGATGGATGGAGACTGCCATATTCTTCAATTTTTCAAAATTGCCTATCGGCGAACGAGCCACATATTCTTCCGGAAATGCTTCCGGATCACCGCCGAGACATGCGTCCATATCATGGTAGTAATGCTGGTTAGTCGCAACCAAATGGTAATACCATGCGGCTAGATCGGTGACCGGGCACCACGCGTCAACGGCGCGGAAAAGTTCGGGGGCGTCCTCCGCCGTCAATAACGCCGCCTGCCCTCCTCCCGAACAGCCCAGCAGGAAAATATTCCGCCGGTCAATGGACGATTCACGGCAGACATGGAGGACGGCGTCGATGACATCCTGCCTGGCCAGACGGCTTCCGCAGGCGGACTTCTTCGATGGATTCGACGCCAGATTCGGGCCGCGGAATTCAGGCAGAAGCAACGCGCAGCCAAAGCGATAGGCCAACGGAAGATAGGTATCCCGCTGGTTGAAACGGTCATAGCTCCATGTGTGAAGCCCCACGACCAGCGGGACGGCGGCATCCGTCTGCGGATGATAGAAAAGGGACGGCTGAAGCGTCCCATCCAATGATGATTTTATTTGCAACTCTTTCATATTACCTCGCTTCCGCTATAATTCCGCCGCCCAGGACTTCTTCATCCCTGTAAAGCACGGCCGACTGGCCTCTCGCCGCCGCCGTCACGCCATCAGGAAAAGACAGCAGACCATCCGAATAGACGGCAGGCCGAAGCGTCGATGCGGAACGGATTTTCGCTTCGACATCGCCTGACGGCTCTTCCGCCACCCAGCGGCAATCCGTCAGCACAAGTTCATGGCGCAGCGTTTCTTCCACGGGGCCGACCACCACTTCATTGCGGCAGGCGTTGATATCGATCACATACAGCGGATGCGCCGCCGCGATTCCAAGCCCCCTGCGCTGTCCGATCGTGTAATTCCAGAAACCATGATGCGTTCCAAGCACGTTTCCAGCCGTATCGACAATATTGCCAATACGTTCCGCCGTCTTCAACAGCTCCGCATGATCGCCGCTGTAGAAGTCCTGGCTGTCCGGCTTGTCTTTCATGGGCAGACCGAATTTTACAGCCATTTCGCGAACGTCGCGTTTACGGAATCCGCCAAGCGGAAACATCAGACGGGACAGCTGGGCCTGTTTCAAACGATAGAGAAAATACGATTGATCTTTCTCTTCATCAACGCCGCGAAGCAGATGGAAGACGCCGCCGCTTTCGCGTACCCGTGCATAGTGTCCTGTCGCAAACTTATCGAAATCAATCCCTTGGCTTCTGGCAAGCTGCGGAAGAACGCCGAATTTCATGAACGCATTGCAACGGACACACGGATTCGGCGTCTTTCCCGCAAGATATTCCGTCCGGAAATAATCCAGAACGACTTTTTCATATTCGTCGGCGCAGTCAAACACATGGTATTCAATGCCCAGCTGACGGCACAAGGCTTCCGCGCTCTCGATGTCCTCCGCCTCCCCCGGCCCGAAACAGGCATCCTTCGTGCCGCCTTTGTAACGCCCTTCCCGCCATAATTTCATCGTGATGCCGACGACTTCATGGCCCTCTTCCTTCAGCAACGCTGCACAGACGGAAGAATCCACACCTCCTGACAAGCCGACGGCGATCTTCACGGCACGATCTCCAGCATTTTGTCAATGGAGCCTTTAGCCGCCGATATCGTGGCGTCATCCAGTTCGATTCGCGGCTCAAGATCCTGCAACGCGAACAGCACGTCCTCCAATGTGATCTTCTTCATGTTCGGGCAGACGACGGCGGGCTCCAACGGATGGAACACCTTGCCCGGATTCTCCTTGCGCATGCGATGGAGGATGCCGCATTCCGTTCCGACGATGAATTCCCGTGCGTCCGATTCCCGCGCGAACCGCAGCATGCCACCGGTGGAAAGCGCCTTGTCCGCCAGTTGGACGACGGCTGGGAGACATTCCGGATGGACCATCACAACCGCCTGCGGATGAAGAGCTTTAGCATGGAGGATATGCTCCGGCATGATTTTGTTGTGCGTCGGGCAGAAACCCGCCCACAAGTCCATCTTCCGGCCTAATTTGGCGGAAAGGTTCGCGCCAAGATTTCTGTCCGGCAGGAAAAGAATGTCCTTTTCTGGCGGAATGGATTCAATGACCTTCTCCGCATTGCCGCTTGTACAACAGATATCGACCGCCGTCTTCGTCTCCGCCGTCGTGTTGACGTAGGCCACGACCGTCGTGCCGGCAT
>JAEEGK010015828.1_pt1 | contig 16656 bp, 16 predicted proteins | sample 8958771 | NCBI WGS metagenome assembly JAEEGK01 (sample SAMN16246547, study PRJNA631951) | gut metagenome | biome: gut microbiome; feature: rumen; material: SC-attached | host: Bos | place: Iran: Karaj | collected 2018-10 | reverse complement strand
TCCTTTCAGATTGAATTAGGATACTATGCTCAATAGAATCACCGCCATCGTTATCGTCCTCGTGATTATTTGCAGCAAGACGACAGCGCAGCCCAAGACGAACGGGCGTGTCCCTGTCCGCGAGAAGCGCGGATACGACCAGCAAATCGTCATCGACACAGCCAATATACGAGTTTTGTATGCACTTAACGCCAAGGACATCAAGGACGAGAGCACCTACATCGACCTTGGCAAATTGGAGGTGGGTGAGCGTGTCAAGAAATACAGTAGCGAATTTATCGACTTGTCCGACGTGGAAGCTGTCAAGTGGAAGATAAAGACAGGGCACACCGGCTATGTACCGAAAAGCTTTTGGATTGGCGGCAGGCCGGAACTGCGCGAGAACTGGAGCGAGTTGGTCTTTTCCGACTACATCATCCGTGGCAACGAGCTGAAAGAGTACGCCTGTTTCCCTCTATGGGCAGAGCGAGAGAATGGCAGCTACACGGAAGCGTGGCCTCTTATGCATTGGACGCTGGCAGATGATACACTGACCATCCTCGGCCACCACTGCCAGAAAGCCACCTGCTCCTTCCGTGGACGCGACTTCGTGGCGTGGTTTGCCGCCGATGTGCCCATCATGGGCGGGCCGTGGAAGTTCGGCGGCCTGCCCGGCTGCATCCTCAAAGTCCATGACGTGCAGGAATTCTATGTCTGGGAGGCTGTGGCCATCGAGCGCGGCACATACCAGATAATGCAATATCCTGATAAACTCTATCCGAAATCGACACGCAAGAGCGTTTGGCAGAGGCAGAAGAAATACTCCGAAGACTACTTGAATGCCATCGGCTGGATGAGTCTTGAAGGAAGGCCCACCCCTCCTAAGGTGTCCTTTGAGCCATTGGAAAAGGAGTAAGCAACATGAACAACAAAATCATCACGACCACCCTCGTCCTCGCCGTATGCCTTATGGCAAATGCGCAGCAGAAGCAAAGCAAGATTGCATATGTTGCGTTTTCGAACATTGACAAGTATGTGACAATCGATACGGCCACCGTCCGGGTATGGTATGCCCTGAACGCCCTCGACATTCAGGACGAGAACTCCTATATCGACTGGCAGATACTGGAGATTGGCGGGCACAGCAACAAGTATTACAGCTACTTTGTGTGGGAGTCAGACTCTCTCCGTACCGTCGATTACAGGACAAATCGTTCAGGCCAATACACCAACAAGCTGCTTCCTCGCGGACGCAACGGGAAAGGGTGTTGGAATGAACTGCAATATCATGTGCTGATTGCGACAAACGGAAAGGTGAGGACATACAACCGTGAGCGTCTTCCGGAATATGAGGGTTATTATGACGAGCCATACCCCGACCAACAATGGACGCTCACTCAGGACACTGCCACCATCAGCGGATACCATTGTCAGAAAGCCACGTGCCACTACCACGGCCGTGACTTCGAGGCTTGGTTCACACCCGATGTCCCTCTGAAGTTCGGCCCATGGAAGTTTGGTGGTTTGCCCGGTCTTGTCATCAAAGTCTATGACATCGACCATTACTACACTTTCGAGTGTACGAATGTGGAGCGCGTTCTCCTGCCCATGGTCAGGAGTCCATATAGTCGCCGTCACCCCATCAAGCGAGAGACCGTATTGAAGTTTGAACGGAAAATCAACGAGAACCCCGGAAAGACATTGGGGACGAAGGACCTGGATGGAAACAACATTTCAAAGACTTATCCTTACGAACCATTAGAATTGGAATAATCTCATGAGCAAGCAGATCATCATCATCATCGCCCTCGCCGCCATCTGCGGCGGGGCAAGTGCGCAACAGAAACAGGGAAGACCTTTCCGTCCAAGATTTTCAGACTACGGGGCAAACAACGTGACGGAGATAGGCAGGAGCAAGATTCGTATTCTCTATGCGTTCCAAGCGCAAGACTTGAAAGACGAAGAGACATGGATAGACTGCGGACAATTGCTCACCGACAAGGGCATGACGCAATACTCCAGTTACTACGTTTCAGAGAACAATGCCTATATCCGCCAATGGCTGAAGGATAACCCCAACAAGAGCTACTATCCGGGCGGTGTCAAGCTGAAAGGTCGTATGAAGGATTATTGGTCGGAATATCAGTACTCACAAATCTACGTCCAAGGCAATATTTTGACCGACTGGGCGGTGATGCCCTCCGCAGAATTTTACCAATACCGCTACACGGAGTCGTGGCCTTCGATGCAATGGATGCTGGGCACGGATGAACAGACCATCTGCGGCTATCAATGCCAGAAAGCCACATGCCACTGGCGCGGACGTGACTACGAGGCATGGTTCACATCGGCCATCCCCATGAAGTCCGGGCCGTGGAAGTTCGGCGGTCTGCCGGGTCTCATCATGAAGATTTATGACACGAAGCACCTCTACACATGGGAAGCTGTCAGCGTGGAGAACGGCTCGTTCCCCATCCTTCAGTTAGACGAGCGTAAGTTCAAGAACTCTGAGCGGAAGAAGGTCTTGAAGATGCAGCGCGACTGGAACGTGAAATACGGCGAACTTGCCGGTGTCATGCGTGTTGGGTCAAACACTCCTGTCACCACTCGTTACCCCTTTGACCAGTTGGAGTTAGAATAAAAACTATGAACAGAAGAATCATCACCATCATCATCGCCCTCGCCGCCGTGTGCGGCGGGGCAAGTGCGCAGCCCAAAGTAAACGGGGAGGCTCCCATCCGTGAGAAAAGAGGGTACAATCAGCGAATAGTTATTGACACTGCCACCGTGCGCGTGCTCTATGCCCTTAATGCCAAAGACATCAAGGACGAGAATACTTATTTGGATCTTGGTAAGTTGGAGATTGGCAAGCGGGTAAAAAAGTATAGCAGCGAGTTTATATATACCTCAGACTTGGAGGTCATTAGATGGAAACGAGAGAAAGGTCACAAAGGGAACGTCCCTAAAACTTTTTTCATCCGTGGAGAAAAAGCGGACAAGTGGAGCGAACTGGTTTATTCTGACTACATAGTCCGTGGCAATGAGTTGAAGGAGTACGCCTGTTTCCCTTTGTGGGCAGAGCGCGAGAACAGCAGCTACACGGAGCTGTGGCCGCTGATGCAATGGACGCTGGCCGACGAGCAGCAGACCATCCTCGGCCACCGGTGTCAGAAGGCCACCTGCCGCTTCCGTGGCCGTGACTTCGTGGCGTGGTTTGCCACCGATGTCCCCATTAAAGGCGGGCCGTGGAAGTTTGGCGGGCTGCCCGGCTGCATCCTCAAAGTCTATGACGTGCAGAAGATTTACGTCTGGGAGACCGTAGCCATCGAGCGTGGAAAGTTTCTTATCTCGCAATACCCCGACAAACTCTATCCCAAATCAACGCGCAAGAGCGTCTGGCAGCGGCAGACAAAATACAACGAGGATTATTGGGAGGCCATCGGCTGGACAAGCTTGGAAGGGAAAAAGACACCCAAGAAGCGTGTGTTTGAGCCATTAGAGAAGGAGTAAGCTATATGAACAAAAGAATCATCACCATCTTCCTCGCCCTCGCCGCCGTGTGTGGTGGGGCAAGTGCACAGCCCAAGAACGCCACATGTCCCATACCGGGCGATCGGGGCGTGGGGAAAATAACAGTCGTTGACACGACACGCATCAGAGTGTGGTATGCCTTCAACGCCGACAACGTGAAGGACGTTAGCACTTACATCGACCAGCAGCGCTTGGACATCGGGAAGCGAGTGACAAAGTATTACAGCGACTTTCTCTTCCGCTCCGACTCACTGCTTGCCGTATGGTCTAAGGCCCACCCAGGCGCAAGGACTGTCCCCAACTCCTTTACAATGAGTAACGGAGGCAAGAAGGAAGGCACGTGGAGTGAGTATGAATACTCCGACCTCTTCATCTCAAACGGGAAACTGACGGAGTATGCCACTATGCCTATGTGGCTGGGCAAGTACAATGCCTACTATACGGAGCCATACCCTTTACAGCAATGGAAGATGGGCGCTGAGACGCAAACCATTCTCGGCCACCGCTGCCAGAAGGCAACGTGCCACTGGCGGGGCCGTGACTTCGTGGCGTGGTTTGCGCCCGACATCCCCGTGAAGGCTGGCCCGTGGAAGTTCGGCGGTCTGCCCGGCCTTATCCTGAAGTTGCAGGACACGGCGGGCGTTTATCGTTTCGAGGCCGTGCAAATATCCTCCAGACCATACCCCATCTACAAGTACGACTTTAAGGCCTACCGCGCCTCAACCCGCGAAAAGGTATGGAAGATGCAGAAGACATTCAACGAAAACTGGTTCAAGGCCGCAGACTATCACAAAGCCTCCGTCGATGCCGCAGGAAATGTGGTGATGGGCGAAGCCGTGTCGAAGTTTACGCCCTACGAACCATTAGAGAAGGAGTAATCAACATGAATAAGAAAATCATCACCATCATCATCGCCCTCGCCGCTGTGTGCGGCGGGGCAAGTGCGCAGCCAAAAGTAAATGGTAGAGCACCTATCCGCGAAAAGCGCGGCTACGATCAGCGTATTGCCATTGACACGGCAAACGTCCGTGTACTCTATGCTCTCAATGCCAAGGACATCAAGGACGAGGATACCTACATTGACCTCGGAAAGCTGGAGGTTGGCAAGCGCGTCAAGAAGTACAGCAGCGAGTTCATCCACCTTTCTGACCAAGAAGCCATCAAGTGGAAGAAAGAGAAAGGATATAAAGGTTATGCCCCGAAAAGTTTTTGGATTGGTGGCAGAAAAGACCTTCGGGAGAATTGGAGCGAACTGGTGTATTCTGACTATATCATCCGTGGTAACGAGTTGAAGGAATATGCCAGTTTCCCATTAGTTGCCGAACGTGAAAACAGCAGTTACACGGAGCCATGGCCGCTGATGCAATGGACACTGGCGAATGACTCGCAGACCATCCTCGGCCACCGTTGCCAAAAGGCTACTTGTCATTTTCGTGGCCGTGACTTCATTGCATGGTTCGCCAGCGATGTGCCCATCAAGGGTGGGCCGTGGAAGTTCGGAGGGCTACCTGGTTGTATCCTCAAAGTCTATGATGTGCAGAAAATTTACGTATGGGAGGCCGTGGCCATCGAGCAAGGGAAGTTCTTTATTTCTCAATACCCCGACAAACTCTACCCGAAATCAACTCGTAAGAGCGTGTGGCAGCGACAGAAATTGTATAATGAGGACTATTGGAGGGCAATAGGCTGGACTCATGATAACGAGAAGGTTCCCTTTGAGCCATTAGAGAAGGAGTAATTATCATGAACAAACGTATCATTACCATCATCATCGCTCTCGCTGCCGTGTGTGGCGGGGCGATGGCGCAACAGAAGCAGGGCAAGGCATTCCGTCCACGATTTACGCAATACGGTGCGGCTAATGTGACGGAAATAGGCAGGAGCAAAATTCGCATCCTCTATGCGTTCCAAGCACAGGACTTGAAGGACGAAGATACGTGGATTGACTGCGGACAACTGCTCACCGACAAGGGCATGACGCAATACTCCAGTTTCTTTGTTTCTGAAAATAATGCGTTCATCCGCAAATGGCAGAAAGATAACCCCAACAAAAGCTACTATCCAGGCAGTGCCAAACTGAAAGGCCGTATGAAAGATTATTGGTCAGAATACCAATACTCCCAAATCTACGTTCAAGGCAAAGAACTGACAGAGTGGGCAGTGATGCCCTCGCCAGAGTTTACCCAATACCACTACACGGAGCCGTGGCCGTTGATGCAGTGGACGCTCGAAAGCGAGAAGCAGACCATCTGCGGCTACCAGTGCCAGCGGGCCACCTGCCACTGGCGCGGACGCGATTATGTAGCCTGGTTCACGTCAGCCATCCCCATGAAGTCCGGGCCGTGGAAGTTCGGCGGACTGCCGGGACTCATCATGAAGATTTACGACACCAAGCACCTCTACACGTGGGAGGCCGTCAGCGTGGAAAACGGTTCTTTCCCCATCCTTCAGTTGGAGGAGCGCTTCTTCAAGGATTCCAACCGTAAGAAAGTACTGAAGATGCAGCGCGACTGGAATGTAAAGTTTCATGAACTTGCAGACGCAATGATTGTAGGAACAGAGACACGCGTTACTACTCGCTACCCCTTTGACCAGTTGGAATTAGAGTAAAAGCAATCATATATGAACAAGAGAATCATCACCATCATCCTCGCCCTCTCCGCTGTGTGTAGCGGGGCCGTAGCGCAGCCCAAAGTAAGCGGACGAGTGCCAACCCGCGAAAAGCGCGGCTATGACCAGCAGATTGTCATTGACACGGCCAGTGTGCGCGTGCTCTATGCCCTTAATGCCAAGGACATCAAGGACGAGAACACCTACATAGACCTCGGAAAGCTGGAAGTAGGCAAGCGTGTCAAGAAGTACAGCAGCGAATTTATCGACCTGTCCGACGAGGAAGCTGTCAAGTGGAAGAAGAAGACAGGGCACACAGGCTATGTGCCGAAGAGTTTCTGGATAGGCGGCAGGCCAGAGCTTCACGAGAACTGGAGTGAGTTGGTCTTCTCCGATTACTTTATCCGTGGCAATCAGTTGAAGGAGTACGCCTGTTTCCCCCTGTGGGCTGAACGTGAAAACAGCAGTTATACGGAGCCTTGGCCGCTGATGCAATGGACGCTGGCCGACGAGCAGCAGACCATCCTCGGCCACCGCTGCCAGAAGGCCACCTGCCGCTTCCGTGGCCGAGACTTTGTGGCATGGTTCGCTGCAGACGTACCCATCAAGGGCGGGCCTTGGAAGTTCGGCGGACTGCCCGGCTGCATCCTCAAAGTCTATGACGTGCAGAAGATTTACGTCTGGGAGGCCGTGGCCATCGAACGCGGTACATATCAAATTATGCAGTACCCCGACAAACTCTATCCGAAATCGACACGTAAGAGTGTCTGGCAACGGCAGAAGAAGTACACCGAAGACTACTTGAACGCCATCGGCTGGACAAGCCTCGAAGGAAGGGCCACCCCTCCCAAGATACACTTTGAACCATTAGAGAAGGAGTAAGCCATATTGTGTCACTCACAAAAATCAATGATCATTATGAAGAAAAACAAGATTATCGCCATTGCCGCAGCAGCGCTGACGGTTGGCACCACCGTCTGCCACGCACAGACACAGAACGACCTCCTCTGGCCCATCAGAGGACAGAAAGTTGGGGAAAATATCCTGCTGCGGCCTCAGGACCTGCTGGCCCACGAGGTCAACTTCGCCTCATTGGTCATCGGCGCTGAGGAAGGTGCTGAAATTATTGCCCCAGCTGACGGTGAAGTAAGCAGCGTCTCACTCATCTATTACCCTGGTCTTTTCAGCTGTCAGACATACGGGTATGATGGCGAGACGACAGCCGACGGTCTACGCAGGAAGTTGGAAGCTGATTCCAGCATACGCGAACCAAAGAAGTACATCAATGGCAACATCAGTCTGAAGCTGAAAGACGGACGTAAGATAGACATCAGTGGGTTGCGTGGTGATATTTCGTTTCGCTCCGGCCAGCGAGTTGAAGCAGGCACCTTGCTCGGAACGGTGAGCTACGTGTTCCAAAAGATTGGTCAGCCACATATCGCGCTATCCATGAGCAAGAACGGCAAGAGCATCGACCCGATGGCACCCTTTGGACTGCCCACCACATTCAAGGAAGCGGAACCTTTCACTCCACCGGCAATACTCACCCGCGAGCAAGCCAACGAAGACTTCGACAGCTTCATCCAGAGCATCCGCGAGTGCTATCCTTCGCTGCGCGATATCATCACGCCTGAGCGTGAGGCTGAATTCATCAGAGAGGGGAAGGCACGCCTTGACTCAGCCCAAGTGCACTATACCACGCTCTTCGGCCTCATCGAAGATGCATTCCGTGCCGACTTCCTCCACGACAGCCATGCCTGGCTGCAATCCTCCAACCCCTTCTTCAACGCACGTACCGACGTGCAATACCCCTCTGTGATGCTCTGTACGCTGGGCGACCGCATGTTCGTACGCCTTGTGCAACCTGGCTATGAAGCGCACATCGGCAAGGAGGTGGCTACCATTAATGGCGTCACCGCCAAGGAACAGGCAGCTTACGTTCGGTCACGCACCTCGCTCTTCGATGCGCAGGTGCAATCTACTGGTGCTATCCAGATGCTCACGAATTGGTGGATGCAGTATCGCGGCAGCTACTGGGACAAGCCCGTACGGCTCACTTTCACTGACGGCACCAGCGTGGAAGCACCGTTTCTGAAGCCCAGCCAGGTGAAGACCTATACGCCAGGGACAACTGCGCCCACGGCCTACTATACGCACCAGCGAAAGAACCGAAGCGAAGACTGGAGCTTCAGCCTGCCCACCGACAGCATCGCTCTGCTGACACTCGCCCACTTCCACCTCAATGCCGTTCAGATGGATGCCATAGCAGACAGCCTACGCTCGCACGCTCACATACCTCATCTGATTATCGACGTTCGCGACAACCCTGGCGGCGATGCTGACTGTGAGGAGAAAATGGTCAGATGGTTCCTGAGCGAGCCCGAGCCATCGAACTTCACCTACCAGAAAGTGATGAGTAACACTACATATCCCTGCTTTGCCCACAGCTATAACTGGACGGCAGACATGCAACCCTTTGAAGGATATGTGAAGGTGGAGGGGATGGAGGGATTCTACAGCCGTGACATCAGTGGCGAGCTACAGGCGACACAAAATCTCACAACATCGCCAACCATGCATCATCAGCATCACGACGCCATCTACAAGGGGCACCTCTATATCCTGACTAATGAGAACTCCGCCAGTGCCGCTACTGACTTTCCTGCCCATCTTGTGCGAGCCAGCCGTGCCGTCACCATCGGACGCGAAACCGCCACGGCCTACCATTACATGACAGCGCTGAAATTTGCACGCTTGTTTCTGCCTAACAGCCACATTGAATACCAATTGCCACTCGTAAAAGCCGTCACTGCCACCGATATATCAGAACGTTTTCCCTATGGTCGCGGACTGCTTCCCGACTACGAAGTGCCATTGACACGTGAAGAGGTATTTTCATCCACCGAAGACGTAATTTTGAATAAAGCACTGGAGATCATCAAAAGGAAATAGCACCATGCCCGCAAGACATTTTATCATCATCCTCGCCCTCGCCGCCATGTGCGGCGGGGCAAGTGCGCAACAAAAACAGGGACACGTCATGAGGCCGAAGCCGAGAGGCGTGGGAAAGACCACCGTAGTAGGACAGGCACAACTCGAAGTGGAGTATGCACTGAACGCTAGAGACCTGCGCAACCCTGACACGTACCTCGACCTGCACATTCTGCGGGCGGGCAAGCAACTGAGCAAGCACTACAGTCGCTTCTTAGAGCGGGGCGACTCGCTCTACGATGCCTATATGAAGGCCAACCCGAATGCCGAGGGCGTGCCCAGCACCTTTTATACGATAGGTCGCGAGGGGCAGTACTGGAGCGAATACCAGTCCACAGAGATATTCACCGAGCAGGGTCAGCAGACCTTCTACGCCTGGATGCCGTGGGCCATGGAGCGCTACAACGCCTACTACACGGAGCCTGCCGCACAGCAGAAATGGACGCTGGCCAACGAGCGAAAGACCATCCTCGGCCATGAGTGCCAAAAAGCTACATGCCACTGGCGGGGCCGCGACTTCGAGGCATGGTTTGCCGCCGACATCCCCGTGCGCCTCGGCCCGTGGTCGTTTGGTGGTCTGCCTGGACTGATACTGAAGCTCAACGACACGCAGAAACTTTACACATGGGAGGCCGTCAGCCTGCGCTCCGGCACGTTCCCCATCACCAAGCGTAAATACGACGGCTTCCACCATGACAGCCGCGCCCACGTCTATAAGCTACAGGTAGCCGCCAACCGCGACCATCTGAAAGCCGGCGGCGCCGTCGATCGCCGCACAGGCCAGCTGAAATCCAATCCGCATCCGTATGAACCATTAGAGAAGGAGTAAACCATCATGAACAAAAGTATCATCACCATCATCATCGCCCTCGCCGCCATTTGCAGCGGGGCAAGTGCACAACCCAAGAACGCCTATTGTCCCTCACCGTTCAATCGAGGCGCAGGTAAGATGGCCGTCGTTGACACGACGCGCATCCGGGTTTGGTATGCCTTCAACGCCGATGACGTGAAGGACGAGAACACGTACATCGACCATCAGCGTCTGGACATCGGAAAGCGCGTGACGAAGTACTACAGCGAATTTCTCTTCCGTTCCGACTCGCTGATTGTCGAGTGGAAGAAAGCCCATCCCGGAGCAGAGGCCGTCCCTGGCTTCCTCGGTAACGGAGGAAAAAAACAGGACAAGTGGAGCGAGTACGAATACTCTGACCTCTTCATTTCAAATGGAGAACTGACGGAGTATGCCACTATGCCGCTATCGTTGGTAAAATACAATTCCTACTACACTGAGCCGTACCCCTTGCAGCAGTGGACTATGGGCACAGAGACACAGAACATTCTCGGCCATCGCTGCCAGAAAGCCACCTGCCACTGGCGGGGCCGTGACTTCGTGGCGTGGTTTGCGCCCGACATCCCCGTGAAGGCCGGCCCGTGGAAGTTCGGCGGTCTGCCCGGCCTTATCCTGAAACTACAGGACAAGGCGGGCATCTATCGTTTCGAGGCCGTGCAAATATCCTCCAAGCCATCCCCCATCTACAAATACGACTTCAAGGCCTACCGCGCCTCCACCCGCGAAAAGGTATGGAAGATGCAAAGAACCTTCAATGAGAACTGGTTCAAGGCTGCCGATTTCCACAAGGCCACAATGGATGCCTCTGGAAAAATTGTGCAGGGCGAGGCAATGTCAAAATATACGCCTTACGACCCCTTGGAATTAGAATAACCCCACACGCCAGTTTCTATGATTGGTGCCTCCCCGTTCGCTTTGTCGCGACGGGCGGCGGGGAGGTCTTTTCTTGGGAACGGCGAAACCCTCGGGGCGACTTAAATGCGCTGGAGCCGCACACGAGGGACAACGATAAGTCAGCGCTACAATTTCTAACGCCAAAACAATCATAGAACTATGGCACAGAAAACACTAACGACTTCGTATCTATCGAAGTTAGCGAACGCCAATCACGACGGCGTGACGCAACAGATTGACGACAGGCTGCAAGTCTTCGAGACTGAGAACACCATGCTCATCCAGACGGCCTCACCCCACCGATAAGTAGCGTCTCTACGTCCTCAGAGGCACCCACCTACAGGCTCCGAAGCCCCCTCCAAGCCCTCAGCGGCCCTACTTACAGGGCAGGAGAGCCCCGCTACACGCCCAACGTCCCTTCTGACAGGACAGGAGCCATGCGCTGAACGCTCAGCGGACGAACAGACAGGACACAACACCACCAAACCAATAACAGCAGATATGGAACAACTCATCAACGACATCACCACCGCCTTCGGGCATCTGTTCAGCGGCACAGCCCTGAGCGGCAACGACATCCAGTGCATCGTGCTCTGTGCGATGCTCGTCATCCTCATCGTGCTCTTGCTCGTCATCAGTTTCCAGACCCTCTTCTGGACCCGCATCGGCTGGTTCTTCGAGGATGTGTGGCACAGGCTGAAGCGCTACACAATGCCTATTCCAGGCACAAGCTTATGCGATGATGACCTCACCGAAGAGGACATCCACGAAATCATGAACCTCATCCACAAAGGCAATCCCCCGAAGTACGAAATCAAGAAGACCGAGGACGGCAGGAACTACATGGAGATAGAGAATCAAAAGAAATAGTTACTATGCGCAAAATCACCATCCTCATTATCGCCCTCGCTACTGTATGCGGTGGAGCAAGTGCGCAGCAGAAGCAGGGACACGCCCGAATCCCTATCAGCCGCGATACGGGGAAGGGCACGGTGGTTGACCAGACGAAAGTGCGCGTGTGGTACGCCCTGAATGCCGACAAGACGGATGACATGAATACATACATAGACTGCCAGCGCCTCGACATCGGCAACAGCATCACAAAGTGTTATAGTTGGTTCGTCTTCAACTCCGATTCCCTGCGGGCAGACTGGAGCAAGAAGCATCGTGGTGCCAAGAGTGCCCCGATGTGGCTTGGCCCCGGCGGGAAGAAACAGGATAATTGGTGCCAATATGAATGGTCAGACTTCTACGTCAGCGGTGGCCAACTGACCGAATACGCCTGTATGCCCAGCAAGTTAGGGCAATACAACAGCTACTACACAGAGCCGTGGCCGCAGATGACATGGACACTCGGCACGGAACATCAGACCATCATCGGCTACGATTGCCAGAAGGCCACGTGCCACTGGCGGGGCCGCGACTATGTTGCATGGTTCACTGCGGCCATTCCCGTAAAAGCGGGGCCGTGGAAGTTCGGCGGTCTGCCTGGCCTGATTCTGAAAGTCTATGACACGGAGCGACTTTACACATTCGAGGCAGTAGGACTGGAGAAAGGCTGTTATGCGATAGAGAAATATGAGTATAAAGGCTATAAGAAACGTAAACGTGCCGAAGTGCAGAATTACCAGCGCACGTTCACCGAGAACTGGCCTAAAGCCGTCGGCTGGAGAAGTGGAACCGTCGATGCCGGTGGCCATGTCGTCTTGGGCGAGTCCGTGTCTATACACACGCCCTACGAGCCGTTGGAGAAGGAGTAAAACATGATTATAACAACTTAAATAATTAGCAACATGAAAAAGATTTTAGCAACCATGATGGCCCTTGCGCTGACGATAGGAGCGCAGGCCGAGAGAATCGATTCAACCCAGTTTGTAGCATTCTATAATTACACCATTCAGACGCAGGACGACGAGGGGCAGAACGTCACAGACTCGATACGGCTGGCTCTGCTGGTGGGCACACGTGCCACGTATTGTATGATGGCATTGACCTACAACCGTGATGGACGGCCAAGTCCAGAAATGATGAATGCCTTTATCATGCATCATCAGGACGTGTTGACCGACGTGGAGAAATCGGAAGTCGTTGCCCTCGAACCAATTTATCCTTACCGCTACCTGTCTAAAGAACCATTGGCGAAAGTGGACTGGACGCTGACGGAGGACACGCTGACCATCAGCGGACTGCCCTGCCATCGTGCCACGGGCAAGCTCTACGGCAAGCAGTGGACGGCGTGGTACACCGAGGAAATGCCCTCGTCGGCTGGCCCGTGGAAGCTGCGCGGATTGCCGGGGCTGATTGTGAAGGCTGAGGACAGCGAGGGCATCCATTGCTTCACCCTCTATGAGACAAAGAACGTGGTGAAGGGCATTGGGACTATAGACAATCCCGAATATCAACGGTTAAGCCGCAAGAAGCTGATGGAGTTCAAGAAAAAGACTCTGGGCAATGCCCGCTACCCCAAGGAGCCAACGTACTATGTGGCGGAAGAACCAGACGATTTTGGCGAGATGAGAGTCAATGGTGTCGTCTACTATTCTGCCAACCACATGCTTGTCCTTCAGAAAAGCCATGTGTATCAACCGTTGGAACTGGAATAAACTATGAAAAAGATTTTAGTAACCATGATGGCCCTCGCACTGACGATAGGAGCGCAGGCACAACAGCAAGATGATGGTATGGATGCGTTGTTGGCAGCTATGATTGCGGCCAAAATCCATCAAGACAGCATCGACACGTCGAGCCTTGTGGCGGTGTACGACTACGAATGTCAGACGCAGGACGCGGACGGCAAGGCGGTGACGGATAGGATGAAGGTGTGCCTACAGGTGGGACAGCACTGCACACGCAGTTATCCCTATCGGAAATTCCGCGAAGACACGGAAGGCTATGACTATTTTACGCCCGACGAACTGCCTATGCTGAGGGCAGAGTCGTTCTGCTTTATACCCGAGGTGTTGACGAACTACCCAGACGGCAAGGTGACGGTACGCGACGCCATCGTGCCGACTCCATACGAGACGTGCGAAGAGCGAAAACCCGTCAAGTGGACGCTCAGCGATGATACGCTGACCGTCGGCGGCTACCTGTGCAAGACGGCCACGTGTCAGTTGCACGGAAGGAAGTGGACGGTGCACTACAGCGAGGACATCCCCACGTCGGCAGGGCCGTGGAAACTATGCGGACTGCCAGGACTGATACTCGAAGCAGAGGCTGACGGCATCCACCGCTTCACGATTGCCGACATTCAGCGCAAAGCCTCGCCAATCTATTACGAGACGAATGCCATCACCGTGAAGACTACTGAGGCGAAGCTTATCAAGAACCGCATCAGGACATTTGGCAACAGACTCTACTTGAAGAATCCCAAGTATTACGTTGGCGACCTCAGTACCGCCGACGTCACCCACGACACCGAGGGAATACTTGTCAACAACGTGTATGTGAATAATAAGGCACACATGTATCAACCGCTGGAATTGAAGTAAAAAGGAATGAAACGACTCCTATACATTATATTATATGTGGTGCTGACAGCGTCGGCCTCGGCACAGGTGAAGGTGACGGGACGGGTGACTGACCTGCAGAACAAGCCCGTAGGCGACGTCATCGTGAAGATTGTCAGCGGCACCAAGACGTTGGCTTATTCCACGACTAACACACGGGGTGAGTACAGCGTGGAACTGAAGGAGACACCTAAAGGGGAAGTGTCGCTCACATTCAGCCATATCAGTTATGAGAAGGAATCGGAGAATCTGACGCTGACGGAGAAACAAACTAAGGTGGATATGGCGCTGACCCCTAAAACCATCTCGCTCAAGGAAGTGATGGTGAAAGCCGACCCGCTGCGTCAGAAAGGAGATACACTGGTCCACAATCTCGCCTCCTTCCTCGGCAAGGGTGACGTGACACTGGAGGACGGACTGAAACGGTTGCCTGGGGTCGATGTGTCGAAGAACGGCGGCATCAGTTATATGGGCACACCTATCTCGCAGTTCAATATCGAGGGACTTGACCTGTTGGGAGGCAAGTACAACCTTGCTACAAGAAACATCTCGGCAGACTACGTGTCGCAGGTGGAAATCGTCCGCAACCACCATAGCCGAAAAGTGGAGAAGGACTTGCCCAGCAACGAGGTGTCGATGAACATCCGACTGGCGAAGAAAGCGAAGTTCAAACCATTTGGACAGGAAGAGGCGGGAGTTGGACACATGCAGGACGGAGACGATGAGTTACAGGCACTGCTCGGTGTCACTGGCATGATGTTCACCGACAAATTCCAGACTATCTGTTCGTTGAAAGGAGGCAACTACAAGTCTTTCGCCAAAGCCGACATGTACGACCACTTCGGCGGGTCAGATGTCAACACGCCCGCCACGAGTCTGTTCGGCGGTTTCGATGGGGGACATCCCCCACAGGGTGAATACCTCTACCAACGCAACGGAATGGTCACACTCAATGCCATCCAGAAACTCGACTCCTCTACCACCACAATCAAGGTGAACGCCGACTACAGTTACCACCGCGCCACACACGACATCAGCCAGAGCAACACCTACCTGGCCAACAATAGCGAATATGTGACCGTCAGCGAACAGACCTCGCCACTGAGCAAAATCCACCTGCCGAAACTGTCGATGAACTACCTGAAGAACGCCGACAATGTGTATTTGAGCGACGAGTTTTTCGTGAAGGGGAAATTTGAACAGAACGAGGGAGACGTACTTTCGTCTGTTGAACAGACAACGCAACAAACTGAACAGCGAAGACGGATGTCGTCGTTCGAGATTGGCAACTCCTTTTATTGGTCGGACAGGACTGCAAAAGGGACAGTGCGGTATGTCAGTGTGCCAATATCCTTCAAGCGGACACCGACATTGAAATTGAACTTCGGCCATGACGGCAACCGCTATGCCCAAACGGCACAATCGTCAACACTCAAGATGAATGTCCATTCGACGTTTACTATTCCCATTGGTAAGACCTTCCGACTCAGGCTGCCTGTTGCGCTGGATGCTATTTACGATGACTTGGAAACCCATCGCGAAGCAACAGGTGACATGAACCATATCCGCGGTTGGAACCTCTCCCCTAACCTGAACCCAGGTTTCGAGATACATTCTCGCAACCGCCGCTTCTACCTCAGTGCAGGTCTCGGGGCGACACTGAAAGGATTGTACTATAACCAAATGGACTACACCAAGCTTGTCCTCAATCCCTCGATGAGCATGAATTATACATTCTCGGCCAACAGCAAGCTGTCGTTCAATACTGGCTATACGACCACTGTTGGCGACATGATGACACTCCTGACCCAACCCATGCAGGTCGATTACCGCACGGTACGCACATCATCGGGCATCATCGGCGAGTCGAACTCATGGAATACATCGACGGGATGGAAATGGCAACTGCCCATGCAGTATTTCACATTCAGCATCTCAGCCGGACATACCGAAGGGAAACGCAACACACTCTTTTCGCAGACTGTCAACGGAATCGACATCAGCAGCAGTGCTTTGCTCCGCGACACGCGATCGCGTTCCACCAACTTCACAATAGCCACCACAAAAAACATCCCCACCATCTTCGCCAAGTTCGGCGCGGAGGGCAACTACAGTTTTGGCAATGGCGAACAAGCTATAGGCACGACTGTCATCAAAACCCGCAACAACAACTACAACCTGAGAGGCAACGCTGCATTCACGCCCATCGCCTGGCTCGAACTACGGTATGACATCAACTACGGATGGTCACAATCCCGATATGCCGACAGCAAGAACACCGTGACTTCACTG
>JAEEGK010015826.1_pt1 | contig 16657 bp, 10 predicted proteins | sample 8958771 | NCBI WGS metagenome assembly JAEEGK01 (sample SAMN16246547, study PRJNA631951) | gut metagenome | biome: gut microbiome; feature: rumen; material: SC-attached | host: Bos | place: Iran: Karaj | collected 2018-10 | reverse complement strand
TGCTAAAGAACCTTATAATACAGAACTACGCGCTTATTGAAAAACTCGACATCAATTTCGAAAACGGCTTTTCGGTAATCACGGGCGAGACTGGCGCGGGAAAATCAATAATCCTCGGAGCCATCGGGCTTCTGCTCGGTCAGAGAGCCGACACGAAGGCTATCAAGAACGGTGCGACAAAGTGCGTCATCGAGGCGCATTTCGACCTTACAGCCTACGGAATGGAGGATTTCTTTACGCGCAACGAGCTGGACTACGACCCGGCCGACTGCATCATCCGACGCGAGCTTCATGCTTCGGGAAAGAGCCGCGCATTCATCAACGACGTGCCGGCACAACTTCCGCTTCTGAAGGAACTTGGCGAACAGCTTATCGACGTTCATTCGCAGCATCAGAATCTGCTTCTGAACAAAGAAGATTTCCAGCTTAACGTGCTCGATATCATTGCGAAAGACAACGACGAGCTGAAGACATACAAGCAGACTTACAAGGAATACAAATCCGTTGAATCGGCTTTGGCAAAGGCTATCGAGGAGTCGAAAAAAGACAAGGCTGAAGAGGAATTCCTCCGCTTTCAGGTTGAACAACTTGCAGCCCTCAACCTGAGCGACCCTAACGAGCAGCAGGAAATAGAGGACGAGGTGGAAACACTCAGTCATGCCGAGGACATCAAGGCTGAACTCTTCAAGGTTGACAGCATAATGACGCAGGAACACGGCGTTCTGGACATGATAAAGGAATGTTCGCACAGCCTCGCAAACCTCGAAAAGATGACTCCGACGGTTGCCGAGCTTTATCAGCGCACCGAAAGCGCGTACATCGAGCTGAAGGACATCAGCAACGAGATTAGCTCGCTTCAGGACAGTCTGGAGTACGACCCTCAGCAACTTCAGCAGCTTAACGACAGACTTAACGAGATTTACGAGCAGGAGAAGAAGCATCGAGTAAACAGCCTTCAGGAGCTGATAGATGTCTTCAACGGTCTGCAAGAGAAACTCGACCTCATAGACAACTCCGAAGAGCACATCGCCGAGCTGGAGAAGAAGAGAAACGAAATGCTGAAAAAAGTTCAGCAACAGGCAGATAAACTCAGCAGTCTGCGAACAAAGGCGGCAAAAGAAGTAGAAAAGCAGATGATTGAACTTCTGAAGCCGCTCGGCATTCCTAACGTGCAGTTTGTCATCGACTTGCAGAAGAGTGCGAAGCCAGAACCATCGGGCATCGACAAGGTGAACTTCCTATTCTCGGCTAACAAGAACGGAACGCTTCAGCAGGTGTCTGCCGTGGCATCGGGCGGTGAGATTGCACGCGTAATGCTGTCGCTCAAAGCATTGATTAGCAGTGCAGTAAAACTTCCGACAATTATTTTCGACGAGATTGACACGGGCGTCTCAGGCAGCATTGCCGACAAAATGGCGGAGATGATGAAGAACATGGGGCAGCAGAACCGACAGGTTATCAGCATCACTCACCTGCCACAGATTGCGGCACAGGGAAAGAACCATTACAAGGTTTACAAAGAGGATAAAGACAACGGAACGGTGAGCCACATCATCCAACTAACTCACGAACAACGAGTTGAGGAAATTGCGCACATGGTGAGCGGCGCAACGCTTACCGAGGCGGCTCTGAACAACGCAAGAGCCCTTCTGACTAACAACTGATAATAATCATTGAAAATGAAGAAAAATATACTTATCGCATTGTGTCTGGTAGCATCTACATCAATGGCACAAACGCCCAAGTGGGCATCGAAAATGAAAAAAGCGGTCTTCAGCGTCGTAACATACGACGCCAACGGAAAGATAATAAACAACACTAACGGTTTCTTTATCAACGACAAAGGTGTTGCATTGTCCGACTATCGCTCATTCGAGGGCGCATCGAAGGCTGAAATCATCGATGCCGACGGCAACAAATATCAGGTAAAGAATATCATCGGTGCAAACAACATCTACGACATCGTGAAGTTCACGGTAGACCTTCCGGCAAAGAGCAAAATCACCTTCCTGAACCTTGCATCAGCAAAGGCCGAAAAGAGTCAGACGGTGTATCTTCTGCCATATTCAACGCAGAAGAACGTGACTTGCCAGCAGGGAATCGTAGAAGAAGCATCGCTCGCTGCGCAGAAATACAGTTACTACACATTCAGTTTCAAGGGCAACGAGAAGTACACCAGCACGCCTGTTCTCAACACCAATGGCGAGTGCATCGCCCTTGTTCAAAAGTGTTCTGGCAGCGATGCCAAGGTCTACGGAATGGACGTTCTCTTCGGCTCGGACATGCAAATTACAGCCATGTCTGGAAACGACCCTAACTTAAAGAGAATCAACATAAAATCGGATATTCCTGACGAGGTGAACGATGCACTTGTCTACATGATGATGAACGCCGGCAACATGACCGACGAGCAGTACATCAGCATGGTTGACGACTTTGTGAAGAAGTTCCCGAACAGTCCCGACGGCTATCTTCGCCGATGCAACTTCTACGTTGATACTCAGAAGTTTGAGCAGGCTGAGGAGAATCTGAAACTGTTCATCGAGAAGACAGAAAAGAAGGATGATGCGTGCTACAACGTGGCAAACGTAATCTACCGCAAGTGCCTGAGTTTCCCAGAGCCTGTCTACAAGGATTGGACGCTCGACCGTGCGCTTCGCGAGATTCAGACAGCCATCGCGCTAAACAAGATGCCGTTCTACACTCAACTGATGGGCGATATTCTTTTTGCGCAGAAAAGGTACGACGGTGCGTTCGATGCCTATCTTGATGTCTGCCATCAGCCAAAAGCAACTGCCGAAAACTGGTTTGCGGCATCGAGAGCAAAAGAGATGATGGGCGGCGACAAAAAAGAGTGCATCGCCTTGATGGACAGCGCATTGAACACATTTATAAAGCCTTACACTTCGCAGGCTGCTCCGTTCCTCTACGAGCGTGCTCAACTTAAGGCTGAACTCGACATGAACAAGGAGGCTTGGGAAGACTACAACGAATGTCAGAAGGCACAGGGCATTCACATCGGCGCGGAGTTCTTCTACCTTCGCGAGCAGACCGAACTGAAGTTGAAAATGTGGCAACAGGCTTATTTGGACATCAACAAGGCTGCCGAGATTGCTCCCGAGGAGATTACCTTCCAACTCGAATTGGCATCTGTCTGTCTGAGAGTCAACAAGATAGATGAGGCTATCGCCGCTGCACAGAGAGCCGCAAACATCGACGGCAACAGCGCAGACGCCTTCAGAATCTTGGGATTCAGTCAGGCGCAGAAGGGCGACAAGGTTAATGCAAAGAAGAATCTTGAAAAGGCAAAGAGTCTCGGCGACGACAAAGCCGATGGCCTGATAAAAAAATTCTGCAAGTAAAAGTGAAGAGATTTCCAAACAAGATAAAGAACTTTATCGACAAAAATGCTCTTTTAAGCGAAAACGACAGAGTCATCGTCGCCCTGAGTGGCGGTGCTGACTCTGTCTGTCTTATCAGCATTCTGCAAAGACTGGGCTACGAATGTGAGGCCGCACACTGCAACTTCCATCTTCGTGGCAACGAAAGCATGCGCGACGAGGAGTTCGTCACTACCCTATGCCAACGCCTCGGAATCACGCTTCACAAGGTAGATTTCAGCACCGCCGAATATGCCGAGCAACACAAGCAGAGCATCGAGATGGCAGCGCGCGAACTACGCTACGACTGGTTCGAGAAACTACGCGTACAAACCAATGCCAAGGCTATTGCCGTGGCGCATCACATGGACGACAATGCAGAAACTTTCATGCTGAATCTCTCGCGCGGAACAGGTATTCAGGGATTGAAAGGCATGAGTCCGCGAAACGGTTTCATCGTCCGCCCTCTTTTGTGCGTGCATCGGGCTGAAATCCTCAGTTTTCTGCAAGAAATAGGACAGAATTTTGTGACCGACAGCACCAATCTTGAAGACATCTATCACCGCAACTTCATCCGCCTGCGCCTCTTGCCAGAGATGCAGACGCTCAATCCTTCGGTAACGGATGCCATAAACACAACGTCGCAGCACATTGCCGAGGCTTTCAGTATCTACAAGGAAGCCATCGAAAACTACCGAAACCGACTTTGCCACGCCACGGAAAACGGCATGAGCATAGACACGGCAGAACTCCTGCAAACCGTTTCGCCACGGACGATTCTGTTCGAGTGTCTGAAGCACACGCACATCAACGAAACGCAGCTCGACAACATTCTTTCGGCTGCGAAATCGGCGAACAGCGGAAAGCAATTTAGCACTGATACTCACCGAATTATGATTGAGCGCGGTTGCATCGAAGTCGTCTCAGTCAAGGAAACGACGGAAGAATCTCTGCTCGACGACTGGATTATAGAACAAGTCGATGCCATGCCCACCGATTTCAAGACAATTCCGAAGACCGAGGCTTACATCAACGGCGACTTAATCAACGGCGAACTGACAATGCGCCGATGGCAGAACGGCGACCGTTTCTACCCTCTCGGAATGGACGGCAGTAAACTCGTCAGCGATTACATGACCGACCGCAAATTCAGTCGCACGAAGAAAGAAAATCAGCTTCTGCTCTATCACGACAACGACATCGTGTGGCTGGTAAACGAGCGCGTAGACAACCGTTTTAAAGTAACTGAAGGCTGCAAACGTATTTTGCATATCAAAAGAAACAAATAATAGAACCATGAAAAGATTTGCCTTTGCCCTAATGCTTTTGGCTTTATGCCTTTCTTGTTCTAAGAAAGGCAAAGTGACACAAACGGTTTCCGATGAAAACGACAGTGCCTTATCTGTATGCGATAAGAATGAAAAGACAGGCTGGTATAGTTACAGAGGATATATAGAACTTACCAAGTCGAATGATTCGTTGTACTACGAATGGTCGTGGGGAGATGAAGGTGATGATATCAGTTATTTAAAAAAGGCTGACGGTGATAAATATTATTCATATTCCTCAGCGAATGATTTGCTAGAAAATCTGTGGATAAGATTCAAGTTTATTGGCGGTAAAAGATGCATGCTTTATCAGTATTCCGAAACAACGGATTATTATTTTTTTGATAATGAATACCGAGGATATACAAATGAGGACCATAATCAGATTCAGAATTTCTATCAAGGTATTTACAAAACATCTAATAATCATACAATTAAGATATCCCCACAAGGATATTTCAGCATTGATAGCAAAAAATACAAGATAAAATATAATGGTAGTGACAGATATGGCAATTTGCCTCTCTTTGTATTGGAAAACGGCAAAATGTATCTGATGGAAAATACAGACAAAGGTGGCGAATACACTCTTGCAGAAGTCAACCATGAAAGAATGGAATTTTACGAAAAGGATAGCGATGTAATACTTCTGGATAAGAAGGGTGAACAGGTACAAGGTAAAAAGTTCACCAAAAGCAATGTTGTAAAGATGAAGTGGATTTCTACATTGTCGGGAAGTAGCGACAGGTGGTTTTTCATTTCCGATTTAGTCTATCCCGATTTCTTTAACGAGAATATCAGTCTTGCCGACTGGGAAAGTCTTAACCAATATCTCAACACAAAGCAACAGCTGAACGAGTCGGAGAAGATAACAAAATCGAAAATGCAAGAGTTGTATGAATCTTTGAGAGAGTATCCAGAAAAGGAAATGGAAGAATACAACCAGAAGCATCATGCAAATGACAGCATCCGCTAAAATAAAAATCCGAGGCTCATTTTTTCGAACGAGCCTCGGATTTATTTTATCTTGAGAGTGAACTATCAATAAACAATCACCGGACTGTTTGGTGTTGTGTAGTCGATAGTCTTGTCCTGACACTGCTGAATAGCCTCGGCGTTGCCGCAACGGGCAGAAAGACTGTACATACTGTTTGCGTTCTTGTCGTCGTAATTGAAGGCATAAGCATCGCCCATTGCCTTGAAGATGTTGCCAAGGAGTTCGTCCTTAACGCTGTTAGTCTTAACATCGTTTATTGTCTTGCCAATCTGTCCGAAACGCTTTGTAGCAGTCTCGCGAAGCATCTTCACACCAGCCTCGATGTCGGCATTAAGCTGCATCTCGCCCAAGCGAGTCTCGGCAATAATCATAGCCTCGCCACCGCAAGCGATAGTCTTCTGACATACATCGCGAAGCTTGGTAGAAAGTTCGCGTGCGCTCTCTGCATCAGAAGGACGAATCTTTGACAAAATGCCCAAAATCTTGATATAGTGCTTGCCCTTCTCGGTATCAGACATAGCCGACAAATCGAGTTTTTCGAGCTGTGCCACAGCCTCCTCGTAGAATGTCTGCTTTTCGTAGATTGAAGCCAAGAGAGTGTTGCCCTCGGCATCAAGTTCGTTACCCTGCTCCTGATAATGGCTCAAAATAGAAGCAGCCCTGTCCAAATCGTTAGCCTTCATTGCGGCTTTTGCCTGATTAAGTACAGGCTGCAAAGTGGCTGGATTTACCGGACACAAGGCAAATGATGGTTCAGCTATGGCTGCCATAGCCAAGAACGCAATAGAGAGAAGTACATTTTTTCTCATTGGATAGTTGGTTTATCGTTATTTATCAATAAAATTTATTTAGTATGACGGCGCAACTTTTGCAAAAGTTACACGCCGAGTTCTTCTTTCAGAAATTTAGACGTATGTCCGATGCCTTTCTCGACCATCTCTTCGGGAGTGCCGGTAAACAGAAGCTGTCCGCCGCCCTTTCCGCCTTCGGGTCCCATCTCCACGATGTAGTCAGCCATCTTTATAACGTCGAGGTTATGCTCGATGATGATCACAGTGTTGCCGCGGTCTACAAGTTTGTTCAGAACATCCATCAGCACTCTGATGTCTTCGAAATGAAGTCCCGTCGTTGGCTCGTCGAGGATGTAGAGCGTCTTTCCGGTGTCGCGCTTGGCAAGTTCGGTTGCCAGTTTTACGCGTTGGCTCTCGCCTCCCGAGAGGGTTGTTGACGACTGTCCGAGTTTGATGTATCCCAATCCAACTTCCTGCAAAGTCTTGATTTTGTTTAGGATATTCGGAACATTCTCGAAGAATTCGCACGCCTGATTTATCGTCATGTCGAGCACATCGGCAATGCTCTTGCCCTTGAAGCGGACTTCGAGCGTCTCGCGGTTGTATCGCTTTCCGTGGCAGGTCTCGCACGGAATAAGCACATCGGGCAGGAAGTTCATCTCGATGGTCTTGTAGCCGTTACCGCGGCAAGTCTCACATCTTCCACCCGACACGTTGAACGAGAATCTACCCGGCTTATAGCCACGAATCTTTGCTTCTGGCAAATTTACAAATAATTCTCGAATATCGCTAAATAAATTCGTATATGTTGCAGGATTTGAGCGCGGAGTGCGTCCAATCGGACTCTGGTCAACGTTCACAACCTTGTCAATGTTCTCTATTCCTTCGAATTTTTCGTACGCAAGCGGATCGGTCAGAGAACGGTAGAAATGCTGCGACAGAATTGGCTGCAACGTGTCGTTTATCAAGGTCGATTTTCCGCTTCCCGAAACGCCTGTTACGCATATAAGAGTGTTCAGCGGGAACTCAACAGTAACGTTCTTCAGATTGTTGCCCTTCGCTCCTATCAATTTGATTGACAAGCCGTTGCCTTTCCTTCGTTCATCTGGCACTTTAATTTCTTTTGTGCGATTAAGATAGCCGCTCGTGAGCGTATTTTTCTTCAGCATCTGTGCCGGAGTGCCTTGGAAAACCACCTCGCCGCCAAGCCGTCCAGCCTTAGGTCCCATATCAACGATATAGTCGGCATTGAGCATCATGTCCTTATCATGCTCAACCACGATGACGGTATTGCCCAAGTCGCGCAATTCTTTGAGCGAGTTGATAAGGCGGATATTGTCGCGCTGATGCAGACCGATGCTCGGCTCGTCGAGAATGTAGAGAACATTCACAAGCTGCGAGCCAATCTGCGTTGCGAGTCTTATTCGCTGGCTCTCGCCGCCCGAAAGCGACATTGACTGGCGGTTCAAAGACAGATAGTCGAGTCCGACATCGAGAAGAAACTTCAGTCGGCTTCGGATTTCCTTTAGAATCTCCGAAGCGATTTTCTTCTGTTTATCTGACAGTTGCTCTTCTATCGTATTTGTCCATTCGTACAAATCGGCAACGTCCATCTCCGAAAGTTCGAAGATGTTCTTTCCACCAATTTTGAAGTGCAGAGCCTCCTTGTTCAGCCTCTGTCCATGACATTCGGGACATACATCGACCTTGGCAAACTGGTCAGCCCATTTCTGAGCGTTTGCCGAGTCGTCGTTCTCCTTAATCATGTTGATGTACTTCACAATGCCTTCATACTCAACAAAATAGTCGGACGAGGCATGGCTCTTTTCCATCTTAATCTTAACCCTTTCCTGCGAGCCGTTCAGAATCTCGTCGAGAACCGAATCGGGAATCTCGCTAATAGGCTGTTTTATTGAGAGTTCGTTCATCTCCAGCAGCGATTCTATCTGCCAGAAAATCATCTGATTCTTGTATTTTCCGAGGGGCAGAATTCCACCGGCATGAATTGAGACTGAGCGGTCGGGAATCACCTTGTCGAGGTCGATGACATTGACAACGCCCAGTCCCTTGCAACGCGGACACGCGCCGTTTGGCGAGTTGAACGAGAAGTTGTGAGGCGCAGGGTCGCTGTAACTCATGCCCGACGTTGGGCACATAAGCTGCTTGCTGAAATGCTTAACCGTTGCGTTGTCGGCATCGAAGACCATAAGCAGACCGTCGCCCATGTGAAGGGCTGTAGCAATGCTCTGTTTCAGACGCTTGCTGTCATCGTTGTCCGTAACCTTCAGTTTGTCAATAACTACCTCGATATCATGATTTTTGTATCGGTCGAGTTTCATTCCGTGAACAATCTCCTTAATCTCGCCGTCGACCCTTACGGTCAGATAGCCTTTGCGGCGGACAGTATCGAAAAGTTCGCGGTAATGACCCTTTCGGCTACGCACGAGCGGCGCAAGAATATAGATTCTCGAATTGTTATATTCAGAGTGAATGAGGTCGTAAATCTGGTCTTCGGTATATTTTACCATCTTCTCGCCGCTGATGTACGAGTAAGCCTCGCCGGCACGGGCAAAAAGAAGTCTGAGATAATCGTAAATCTCGGTTGTTGTGCCAACCGTTGAGCGGGGATTCTTGTTGGTCGTCTTCTGCTCGATAGAAATAACGGGACTGAGTCCGGAAATCAAATCAACGTCCGGACGCTCCATATTTCCGAGGAAATTGCGTGCGTATGCCGAGAAAGTATCTATATAACGCCTCTGTCCCTCGGCATAGATTGTATCGAACGCCAAGGAACTCTTTCCGCTACCGCTTAGTCCGGTAAAGACCGTCAGACTGTTGCGCGGCAACTCCACATCAACATTTTTCAGATTATGTACCCTTGCCCCTAAAACTGTTATCTTGTTATCGCTCATAATTTTTTGTTATCCTTACTGGTTTGATACCGCAGAAGTGCTTTCGTATCCTCTCAAAATATTTATATCGTGCCTGATATTGTATTTTATTCCGTCAGAACCTTTTGCCTTAACAACGATGAAGTAAACACCGTCCTTAACGGGCTTTCCGTGCGATGTTCCGTCCCATCCGCCGTCGTTCATCTGGTCTATGCCCCACTCGTACAACTGCTGTCCCCATCGGTTAAAGATGTAGGCATGAAACTCTACGATGCTCTTTGCCTTTATCTTGAAAACATCGTTTATGCCGTCGCCGTTTGGCGAGAAGGCATTTGGAACGAAGAGAGACGATTCGGAAACGGTTATGGTTATCGGTCTCTGCGTGTCGTCTACTATCGTGTCGTTTGTAGCGTTGTCGATGAATGTGGCGTAGAGGGTAACCTCGAATGTTCCGCTCTCGGTAAAGGTGAAATCAACATCTTCATCGTACCTTACAACCGATGGCGTTGAACAGTCCTTCCTCACGATTCGCCACTCGTAGAGCGATGTTCTGCCTTCGTTTCCCGACGGATTGGCAACAAACTTGGCAACCACCGGAGCAGAGCCTACAAATGCGCTGTCAGCGGTCAGGATTCTGTCAACAGCCTCGCCGTTTGCTTCTATAATCTGAATGTGCGGTTCAATCTGCTGGGCGCTGAGCCTTAGGCACATAAAACAACACATCAAGCATAGAAAACCGAATTTACTCATCATTAAATCATGTTAATTTGTTGCAAATGTAATAAATAAGAATTGAAATATGTATACAGAACGAGTTATTTTTATTATTTTTGCTCCGGTTTTTTCGAATACAAATATGTTACAGCCAAAATCACTGGCTCTGTTTCTCGGCTTGATGATGGCTTCTGCCACATGCCTTGCACAGGGCACCAATATCAGAACCACCCACGTTGTACAGCAGGGTGAGACATTATATCATATCGCCAAGACTTACAATGTATCGGTTGACGATATCCTAAGCGTAAATCCAACTCTATCGCCCGACAAGTACTTTGTCGGCATGTACATCAACATTCCTAACTCGCCTGCACTTCAAGCAATACAGAACGACATAATCGGCGTTGAGGAGCACACTACCGCCGTGCCTAACAGGGTTCAGGCAGCCGTAATACTTCCGTTCATGTCGGAGACAATAAACGCGGCGGAGCGCAGTAAGATGGTTGAGTATTACCGAGGCTTTCTGATGAGCGTTGACAGTCTGAAGCATCAAGGCGTGTCGATTGACATCTACACATACGACTCGGGCGACAAGTCGAACACGAGCATCGACAACATTCTTAAAGACCCGATGCTGGCATCTATGAACCTCATTGTGGGTCCGATGTACAGTTCGCAGATTGCTCCGCTTGCCAAGTATGCCGAGGAGCACAAGATAAGGCTCATTGTGCCGTTCACAAGCAAGTGCATGGAGGTCTACAACAATCCGTATGTATTTATGGTCAATCCGCCGCAGCTGTATCTCAACAACGTCATCTACGAGCATTTCGTTGAGAATTTCGGCGACAGCCAGATTGTTTTCTACGAAACAAACGAGCAGTCTAAGAAAGAGGTCGAATTTGTTGCCGGTTTGAAGAATTATCTCGACCAAAAACACATCAAGTACTTCAACATCAACAAGAATTCGGACAATTCGGCTATCGTGAGCCAGACGAACATCTGCAAGAAGAACGTGATAATCCCGAACTCTTCGTCGATAAACGCGCTCAATCTCCTTACAGCCAAGCTGAAGGACTTCTGTCAGGAAAATCCGTCGTACAAGATTACGCTGTTCGGCTATCCAGAGTGGCAGACATACCACGGCACTCACCTCGACAATCTGTACAACTTCGACACCTTCATCTGGAGCAAGTTCTACAACAACGTGTTCGAGACTCGCACAAAGGAATTCATGCACAACTATTACCATTGGTTCAACAGCGAACTTATTCCAAGTTATCCAAAGTTCGGAATGTTGGGCTTCGACACGGGATATTACTTCCTTACCAACCTCAGCAAGTATGGCAACGAGTTTGAGCAGAACTGCAACACGCTCGAGTTCAACCCTTACCAGAGCGGATTCAAGTACATACGCATGAACAGCCACGGCGGATACATAAACACCGGAGTGTGGTTTGTACACTACTCTAAGGACGAGCGCCGACCTATAAAAATTGAATATTAAAACCGATTATGAGAATAAAGAGAGCATTGCCTGCCTTGCTGTTCGCAATGGTTGTGATGAGTGCCAAGGCACAAGTTGGCGAATACCGAAACAAATGGAACGTTGGCTTTAACGGCGGAGTGAACCTAAACAAGGTGGGATTCAACCCTCGCGTAAAGCAGACATACCAGATTGGTCCGGGATTTGGAGCGATGATAAGATACACCAGCGAGAAGTACTTCAAAGCCGTGTGCTCGCTACAACTCGAGGTAAACTACAACTCGCTTGGCTACAAGGAGCAGAACGACGAGCAGACATACTCGTTCAGCCGAAAGATGAACTACATACAAGTTCCGCTGCTGGCGCACATGGCTTGGGGAAAGGAAGAGAAAGGCATCCAGTTCTTCTTCAACGCTGGTCCTTATGCCAACTTTCTGGTTAGCAAGGAGAAGACTGCCGATGGCGACGTGTCTCTGCTTACCAACTATCACCACATAAACGATACCGACAACGACTTCGACTTCGGTATAATTGCCGGCATTGGCACGGAGATAAACACCAGCGTAGGACGCTTCGACCTCGAAGTAAGATACGACTACGGATTGGGCAACATCTACGACAATTCAAAGAAAGGCTATTACAGCATATCAAACAATGCCACGATAAATGCCCGAATAGCCTACTTTATCCCGATAAAGAAATAGAAAACGTGTTGGCAGAATAAAGTCTATGCAGAATTTTATTCTGCCTACCTTGTTTTCTGAATTCCGATTTTCAAATACTAACCAAAGCATTTAACTTGATTTTATCTTAAATCATTTGCCCTAATTAACTAATTAAAGACTATGTGGAAAGAAACTAAAGTAGTAAAAGACGTAAGGCATTTTTATAGTTTTGATGCCAGATACGGAGTGTATGCCACTACCGATAAGGATGATAATTCTATGCTCTATATCAATGGCAAGGAAATTCCTATAAGGGAAGTTGGTTTTGTAAGAAGTTATGACGACAAGGTGGTCGTTCAGGTGAATGATGGGGCAGGACTCTATGACACAAGATTGTATACAAAATATGGTGAACTTCTAAATGTGGTAAAAAATACAAATTCTCTTGATGATAATACCAATATGCGTTATTTGGAAATTTGTAGCAAAGAAGCAGGAAAAAGTACTGGTTTTTATAATCTTGTAGATATAGAAACCAACGAGGTAATTTTCAAAGAGAATTATTTAGGAACTCGATGTGTGTTTTGTAATATGATTTTTTCGAATGAAAATAACATCGTAACTCGCTATGACTGGGACGGCAGCATTTTGTGGCAGCATAACTACGAGCCTGATTTTAATGTCAAGATTAATTTAGGCTTCGTTATGGAAGGTGTCTGTGGCGGAAAACTTTGGGTGAAATCAAAGCATGACAGACATGAGATTCTTCTTGCCATTGATGTATATACTGGCGAACTTGTAAAGGCTTTTTCTGATTCAGAGGAAGATACCAACCATGAGCATTGTGAAATGAGTATATATAATATTATATTCAAGCATGATGAGAACGTTGTTTTAAACAACTGTACCGTTGTTTATGCTATTGATGCCAATACTTTGAATGTCATAGATACATTCAACCCGATTGAAGAACTGGAAAGAAACACAGAAGAGAAAGTCTCTTTCTTTATTGGTGATAATCTGTGTGGAAAATACTTAACGTATTTAGGTGAATATCCCGATGATCAAACTTATTCTGCATTTTATATTTATAATACAGAAACAAAACGGTTCGAATTCTCGATCAGAATGTTCACCCCAAAAGAAAGAAGCAGAGGACGTGGATGGACAAATACTCATGCCATACAATACTATGGCACAGGTATAATTTGTGCTCACGAAGGAAGAAATTGGCTTCACATTTTCGAGGATGTAAAAGAGTAGCAACAGGTACATTTGGTTCTGCCGGGTTGCAGTTTGGTGCACTCCTTCAGAGTGCTTTCCGTTGATGGCGTCTTATGCCCCCGTTCTGAGGAATTTGTAATTCCGCAGCATCAACAAACGCGAGTTTGTAACTCGCATTGTCGCTTAGCGACAAGAGGTTACGCATAGAAACGGTACATGCTCGTTACGGATATTATCAGCGGTGGAAATTTTTGTGTTTCTTAGGCTTCGCATAACTTTTTTCTAGCGGTGGAAATTACAAATTCCCGATTTTTTTCTCTGCCAAATTACAAATTCGGCAGAACGGTGTGTTACGGATTTTTTCAGCGGTGGGAATTCTTGCGTCCTTTCAGTAGCAAGCAACCATAGGTCGAGCGACAAATTCGGCAGAACATTCGAACGGCAAATTCGTCAGAACGGTGGGGCGACGCTTTCTGCATTTGTGGTTTGTACAACCCAATCGGCTTGGATAAGTCTGAAAAGCATCAGAACGGCAGACCAACGGCAAAGTGGAAGGCAAAGTCGCGCGACAGATTTGGATGTGCGATAGGGAATCGCTTGTAGCCGTCGCGAGGGTCGACAGCCTTTACGCCGCCGTCGAATCGGACTATGAAATAGTCGAAGTTGAAACGCAGTCCAAGACCATACGAAGCCGCAATCTGCTTGTAGAACTTGTTAAGCCTGAATTCACCGCCCGGCTGGTCGTCGTACTGGCGCACAGTCCAGATGTTTCCGGCATCGATAAATACCGCGCCGTTCACCTTCCAGAACAGGAATGTACGGTACTCAATGTTCATATCCAGCTTAACGTCGCCGCTCTGGTTGATGAAGTTTATCGTCTTGTCCCTTCCGGCATACGAGCCCGGACCTAGTGTTCTTACCGACCATCCGCGAACCGAGTTTGCTCCACCCGAGAAGTAACGTTTCTCGAACGGAAGAACCGTTGAGTTGCCGTAAGGATAGGCTATTCCGAAGCCGATGTGAACCGCTACGGAGTTCTTCTTGTCTATCACAAAACCCTTTGAGAAGTCGAAGTCGCCCTTCAGAAACTGCGCATAGGCTATGTTGCCCACCTTGTACTGTCCATGCTCGTTCTTGGCTGTCTTGAAGGTTGATGTAACGGCATACAGCAGGTTGCCCGACGACTCTACGTTGAAGCGTATGTTGTAGGCATTTGTGCCGTAAGACGCGTTAGAGTTTGCCATTCCGAGCGAGTTGTAGTTGTATGTGTAGCCCGCCTTGGTGATGAGCAGATTCTCGTAATTGTATTTCAGAATGGCGTTCTGGTTGCCGAGGCTGTCGATATAGTCGTGCTTGAACTTCTCTGAAATCCACGGCATGTAAACATAGTTCAGGTCGAGCACATCGACCTTGTGCTGCGCCTTTCGGCGGTACTGGTTCCAGCGGTATCGCCATACGGCTGTTGCCACCCTTCGCTTGAACTCGGGACGGTTCTGAGTGTTGTACTGAAGGCTCAATTCCGATGTGGCATTCACCCTGCGGCGGAAATCGTTCTTCAGGAAAGGGCAGAGGAACGACGGGAATCGGATTGAAGCCTCAGCGCCAAGTTCGGTATAGTTGTTGTCGCTGTATCCCTCCAGACCGCTGATAGCCTCGTATGCGCCGCGCACTCTTATCTGCAACAGCTCCGAACCCTTGAACAGATTGCGGTGCTGGAATGTAACGGCAGATGCCGCTCCAAGGTCGCCTGCCGAGTTTGTTCCCTCAACCTCGAAACTGAACGATTTTGAGCGTCCGTGCGTAAGGTTGATGTAGCAGTCGAGAAGCGTGGAGTCTGCGCTGTTCTCGCGGAAGTTGATGGTTGTATATTTCAGATACTGAAGTCGTCCCATCGACGTGTATGTGCTCTGTACGGCTCTCTCGCGATACGGATATTGCGGTCTGATGTGCGTGTGGCGCGTCAGAACCTTAGGGCGGTATCTCAGTCTGCCTTTTTCGTACAGAACGTTGTAGCCGTTGTATTTTATTGTGTCGATGCGGCGCGGACGCGCGTTGTCAATATCGGCAAGTATATTAACGCTGTTTACCGTATATTTGCGATGCATGGTAGGTTCCGAACTGTTAGTCTGCTTGTACAGCTTCAAGTTTAAGGTCAGGTCTACCATCTTAGAGCCGCTGCAAGTATCGGCTGTAAACGATATGAATTCCTTGTTAAAGTGATAGTAGCCAGAGTTTTGCAGATGCGTTGCGGCTCTGCTTCGCTCCTGCTCAAGAGTGTTGATGCTGAATACCATTCCCGGTCTGAGCAGAGAGTTTGCCGAGTCGTTGCGCAGCACGCGGGCTACCGCCGTGTCGGGAATGTTGAAGTTAAGGTTGCGCACATAATACAGCTCGCCCGGCTTGAGCAGATACTTAACCTTAATCTTGTGCTTGTTCGTAGTGGTGTCTACATCTACCGATGCGCCCATGTATCCCATGTTCTGCATAACAATCCTGAGGTCGTTGGCAGAACGCTCGGCAAGTTCGGCATCATAGATTACCGGAGCCTCGCCCAGCTTGCGCAGCGTGCGGTTTCTCCACTTTGTTGAGTCGAGTCCCGACATCGAATAGATGTGCAGCGGCACTTTGAACGTGCTGAACCACGATGCGTTAGGATTCTGCCTAACATATCCGTGCAGATTGCCTGCCTTTACGTCCTTGCTTTCCGAAACGACGCTTACCTCGTCGAGCAGATGCTCTCCCTCGGGAATGAACTTGGATACCGAGCAAGAACACAGCGTGGCGAGTGCCGAAAGCAAGAAATAATGGGTTGTCCTACGCATCTTAGAGTAAATAATTTGTTTCGGAGAGCAAAGGTACTTAATTATTTTGATTTGTGAAAATTTTATGTAATTTTGCATGTATTTTAATAACGACAACCCTTCAGACGGCTTCGTCCGTGCGCTTTGCATATTTTCATTTTGCGCGGCGGCGACCGTTATTTTTATTGGATATGATTAGTAAGAACGACATAAAATTCGTACACTCGCTCGAACTGAAGAAGAAACGCCGCGAAGAGAACGCCTTCGTTGCCGAAGGACCGAAACTTGTTGGCGAACTGATTGGCACATTCAGACTGCGCGCCGTCTATGCCCTTCAGCAATGGATTGAGGCTAATGAGGCATCGCTCAACGGCGTTACG
>JAEEGK010015825.1_pt1 | contig 16657 bp, 5 predicted proteins | sample 8958771 | NCBI WGS metagenome assembly JAEEGK01 (sample SAMN16246547, study PRJNA631951) | gut metagenome | biome: gut microbiome; feature: rumen; material: SC-attached | host: Bos | place: Iran: Karaj | collected 2018-10 | reverse complement strand
CCCAATCCCCAATCCCCAATCCCCAATCCCCAATCCCCATCAATACAAATTAAATTTTTTAAAATCATTTTCTTAATTTAAAATTATTTAATTTAAATTAATTTTCTTTAAACTATTTTCTTTAAACTATTTTCTTTAAACTATTTTCTTTAAACTTAATTATTTTCTTTTAACTATTTTTTATCTATAGATCTTTTAGTAAATGTTATTTAAGATGTATAATCATTGATATATAAAATACTTTTAAATTCACATCTATTTATAATTATTTTTCATCATCCATAAGTTGAACTTAACCTAATAAACAAAGTACTGTATTTATTATTAATAAAAATATCTAAATAAAATTTATTAAGTGTTTTTAATTTAATATAAATATTATTTCTTTTTAAAATAAAATTAGTTAATTGGATGGGAGGTAAACAAGCTAAAATAGCAGAAGCTGAGGCTAGAAGAGCACAAGAAGAGAGATGGAGAGCAGAAGAAGAAAGGAGAAAAGAAGAAGAGAGACGTAAAATAAAAGAATTAGAAAAACAAAATAGAGAATTAGAAATACAAGAACGAATAAGAAGACAAAAAGAAGAAGAAGAAAGACTTAGAAAGGAAGAAGAAAAAAGGAGAGAAAGGGAAAGGAGAGAAAGAGAGGAAAGAGAAAGGAGAATAAAAGAGGAAAAATTAAATGCTATTAATAAATTTAGAAGTGAACAAAATATTGCTGATTTTTTAATATTAATAGAAAGATTTTCAGATGATTTAACTTACCTGATAAAAACATTAGAAGCCTTAAATGAAGATAAAGTAATATCAAATTATAAAGATTTCAAAGGTACTAGTGATGGGAAAATTCAAATTATAAAAGAAGCTATTTTTGGAGATGAGGAATTAAGTTCTAATTGTCGAAGAAAACTAGTAATAATATTACTTTGTAATGAAAAAAACAATGGGAGTTGTGATCAGATTTTTGAAAAATTGATTAAAAAAGACGATAAATTAATATTTAATATTTTAATTGATTATAGTAATATATTTGGAGCAGATATTAGTTTTAAATTAAAAGATGGCCAAGTTTATAAACAATTTGTGGAATATGCAATAGGAAGAAGAGAATATTTAAAATCATTAGATTATAGAAAAAATGATATAATTCAATTAAAACTAATAAATGAAAATAAAGAAAAAATTTTTAGTTTTAATGATATTACCAAAATATTATTTGAAAACTTAAATGAATATGACGGAGCATATGAATTAATTAAAGATATAATTAAATATGAGAAAGACAATGGCAAAAAACTTATTTATTTCCCAAAAACTTTTTGGGAAAATTATTTTATTTATTATATAAATAGTGAAAAAGAAGAAAATGAAAAAATTAAAAAATTAGTGGGCCTTTATAAATTATTATTATCTTATATAGAGTTAGGAAAAGATGATTCAGATTATAAAGATATTTTATCTGAAAAAATTCATAAACTTATTGAAAAAATATTGGATAAAATTGATAAAGGTATAGATCAATTAAAACTTTTACTTGAAAATGATCCATATTATGCTTATCCTTGCGAAAAAAGAAATCCAGGTATATTCGAAAAAATAAATATATTTGATTTAACTGAGGAAAAAGATATTGAATATTTCCAAAAAAAAGACATAGAAAATATATATGATAAAAATTTTATAGAATTTTTAAAAGTTATTATTAAAAAGATAAATACAATAGAAAATTTCAATTTTATAATTAAAATAATTAAAATAAAAAAAGAAAATAATAGAATTGAATATATTAATCTTCTTAGTCAAAGTTATAATAAATTTAATAATGAAGAATTGACAGAAGAATCATTTATAAATTTCTTTGGAAAAATTTTAGAATATAATCCTGAAATTAAACTTAAAAAAATGGAGGAATTTTTACCTAAATTTAATCAAAACTACAATATTTATTTATCAATTTTAAAAACATTTGAAGCAGATGAAATAAAAAAAGAAATAGTAAAAACAATAGCAGTTTTATCAATTAAAAATTTAGAATTCCCTGCTTTATTTAAACTAATTGAAAGTTTAGATGAAAATCAAAAGAGTGATTATTTTAACAATTTAGAAGAGAACATTATTAGTGAAAATGATTTCTTTGATTCAAATGCTTCAGATAATCTAAATTTGTTAATTGAACTTATGGAAAATGAATTAATTCCTGAAAGTAACTATTTAGAAAAAAATAAAAATGTACTTCAAATAATTTATGAGAAAATGACAACTTATAATGATACAAATGCAAAATATTATGATACAATAATTAGTAAAAAAGAAATATTTTCTAAAAGATTTGAATTATTTAAATTAATACAAGAAGATAAAAATAAATTTAAATCAGAATTAGAATTTAATAAAATAAGAGAAGAATATCTTGAAGTTGAAAAGGATATAAAAGAAGCATATCGAATGTCAGAACTATTATCAAATTATTATAAAAATACAAAAAAATATAAAGATGAGATTGACAAAATTAATAAAATATATAAAGATTATTCAAATAAAGAGAATAAAGTAAATATATGGATTAATAAAAAAAATGAAATTATAAATTTTATAAGAAAATATCAAAAAGAATCAAATTTAATAGAAGAAATAAAAGAAATTAAATTATTTCAAATAATTTATAATGATTTTTGTGAAGGAGATGAAATTACTAAATTTGAACAAGCCATAAATAAATTAGATGATTGTAAAGTTATATTTACTGAGGATATACTTAAAGGAAATCCAGATATTTTAAATAAATGGCAAAATAAATTTAAAAAAGGGAAAGGTATTGATGAAGAATTGACAAAATTGAAAAAATATTATAAAATGGATGATAAAGAAAATAAAGAAAGTTCAGATAAACTTGCCAATAAAGAAGATAAAGAAAATTCAGATAAAGTTGCAAAAAATATTTTAATATTTACTAAAAAATATCTATATGAAGAAGATATCAAATATCTTCTTTATTTTTTTAAATTATTTGAAGCAGAAGAAACAGATTTATCAACATTTTTAAAACAAAAAAATGAAGATTTTAAAAATCAAGAGAATATAGAATTTAAAAACTTGGTAGAAATAAATAATTATTTAGAAAAAGTGAATATATATATAAATAATGGGAAAGATGATTCTTCATTAATTAAATTAATTAGAATATTTTATAGGCAAGATGAAAAAATAAATTTTGCTAGAGAAAATGATATAGATAATGCACAAGCATTATTGTATAGATTATCTCCAACATCAGGTTCTTTGAATTTCAATGATATTTTAGGATATCAAACTTGTATTGCTTTTATTCATGATATTACAGATAAAAAAGAAACTGATCAAAATTTATTAATTAAATTAAAAGATAAAATTGAAAAAGATGATATAGATAAAATAATTACTACATTTAAAGGTTATTTTGTGAATTATCCGGGTATTAAAGCATTAGATTCAGATTTTGATAGTGCCAATGATATATATGAAAATATAAAAGTGATTTTAAATAATTCAGAATTTAAAATAAAATTTTTCAAAAGGGAATTTAAAGTATTTGATGAAAAACAAAATGAAGAAAAAGATATTATAGCAAAAGATTTAGATGGATTAATACAAATAAAAGATAATATTAATTTAAATTCTGAAATGCCTGGTGGTCAACTAAAAGAAGAACGAAAAAAAGAATTAATAGAGAAGAATAAAAAAATAGAGATATTTGTTAGATATGTAGAACAACTTCAAAATATAATTAAATATTTTAAAAAATTAGAAGATCATGGTTGTCCTTTTTTAATAGATATAGTTGTTAAAACATCAAAAGATGTAATAACTTTTGAATTAGTTAATGAACCTTTGAAATATGAGAAATTAATCATCCTATTAAAAGAATATTGTAGATCAATTATTGAAAATCAATCTAAATTTTATAAGGAAAATGAGTTTTTTAGATTGGTATATGATAGACAATTATATAGATTATTTAAAAGAATTACAAGTAAAAATGAGGATATCAGTTCTTATATACGTTTTTTTACTAATGGAGAATCAATTAAAGATGATGTTCCACTTTTTGTATCTAAATTTAATGATCAATCTAAAGCCTATAAGGATTATAAAGTAGCAATTGAAGAAAATTTTCAATTAATTTCAAAATATATAGAAAATATTTTCAAAATAAATAATACATCATTAGATAAATTGTATAAAGATATAGAAGTTAAAGATGATCTTAGAGGTTTATATAAATGTAATGTGCAGAAATATAATATGGATCTATTTATTATAAAAGTATTTTTAAAATTAACAAATAATTTTCCAATAGCTCAAAATATTTTGCTAACTAATAATGAAACAACCCAGGGAGAAATATATTCATTTATGTATAGAGCAATGAAATGTAGATTTAAAACTTTATTTGTCATATCAATAAGTGATGATTTCTCTGTTCTGAATTTAAATCAAATGACATCTTTATTAAATAAAATTGTAAGGGATATGAAAGCAGAAAATAAAATTAAAGAAATTACAGATTTAAAACCTTGTATATTATTTATAACTCAAAATCCAAAACAAAATGCAGATTTTCCAGAAGCTAAGGATTTATCAAATATAATAATAGGAGATGAAAATAAATTAGAATATACTTTAGGAGGAGGTAATTCAACAGATAGTAAAAAAACTTCACAAAATGAAATTTATAATGCTGTTAGAGTTTATACTTCTGATTGTTGTTGCATTGGAAAATCATATTTAATTAAGAAAGAAATTAAAGATAATAAAGATGATTATTATTATTTTGGAGTAGGTGATGACATTACAAAGGATGAATTATTTAAAAAATTAGAAAAATTTATTAAGTATGAAATAAGAGGAAAGCCTAAAGTTGGAATTCATTTAGATTTATTTTACACGAAAAATATTCCTTTAATGAAATATTTTTTATTTGCAATGTTAATTACTAAATTATATCAAACAAATGACAATATTTTGTATATACCAAAAAATATAAACATTTATGTAGAAATACCTAATGGACCTCAACAATTTTTAGATGATTATCCAATATTGTCATTATTTAAAAGAACAAATATAACTTTAAATACTTTAGATGAATCAAATTCATTAAATAATCCTAATGAAATTTATTATAAAAATTTATGGAAAGATAAGGAAATAGGAGAAGTAGATAAAGAAAACACTATGACATGTGTAGAAAAAAAAAATTATTTGAGTATTATAAATTATTTGAACCCTAATAATGAAGAAGATAAAGAAAAATATAATAAAAAAATAAAGGATACTGCAAATTATTTCACCAAATGTGTCTATAGTGAGAAAGTAAGAAAAAAGGATGTTTCTCAAAAGAATAAAACAGAAAAAGAAAGAAAAAATTATATTTTTGAATTCTTTGATTTTGATGAAGAAAAAGAATCACAAATTGAATATAAAGATCCTTTGATTTTCAAAACAAAAAATGGATATAAAGAGATAAATATTTCAAATGATGAAGTCAAAGATAAAGATACTAAATATTTTTTATCAAAATTAAAAGAAGTTATGTCATTAGATGAATCAGAAGAAGAAATTGAAAAAATGATAGGAGATTATAAAATTACAGAAGATAACTATAAAAAAATGATTTTAATACTATTTAGAATATTTATAAATATTCCAGTTATTTTAATGGGGGAGACAGGATGTGGAAAAACTGAATTAATAAGACAATTAATGAAAATGTTAAATAAAGATAAAGAAAATAAAAATAATAATTTTATTATAAAAAATATGCATTCAGGTGTAAAAGAAAGTGAAATTATAGAAGTTATTGAGAAAGCAGAAGAAAATTTGGAGAAATCAAAAAATGATATGGTTTGTATATTTTTTGATGAAATAAATACAACATCTTTGTTATCAAAAATGAAAGAGATATTTGTGAGTCATTCATTAAATGGTAAACCAATTGATGAAAGAATAAGATTCATTGGTGCTTGTAACCCATTCAGAAAAAATAAAAACGAAGAAGGTGATGAAGGATTAAAATTAGATACAAATAATGATGATGAGGAAATGACATATATGGTAAATCCTTTACCAAATTCATTATTAAATTATATTTTCTATTTCAAAAGTTTAGATGATCATGATGTTAAAAAGTATATAGAAAGTATAATAGGTAAAGAATTCCCTGAAAGTGAAGATTTAATATTAATAAAAATAGCAATTTATGCCAAAATTTTAAATAATAATGATAATAAAAATGATGATTTTGAAACTATTATTACGGAATATCTAACATCAAAAGATAATAAAAATAGTATTAAAGAAAAAATAAAAGATATAATTGGAGGCTATTCTCCTAAAATTGATAATTCAATTTTGAGGAAAAATGCAATAGAAGCCATTTATTATTCTCATAAATTTGTTAGAGAAAATAATGGAATTTCATCGGTTTCTTTAAGAGATTTACAAAGATTTAAAAGAGTTTATAAATTTTTTAATGATTATTATGAATATAAAAAAGAATTTTTAATAAATCAATCTGACCAAAAATATGAAAAAGCTTCAGAAAAATTTAATTTAAAATCAAAAGTACAATCTTTTGTTATATCATTATTTATTACTTATTATATTAAGATTTTTAAATTTGGATTAAAAGACCTGTATTTACAAACAATAAATGATTATGTAACAAAATTAGCCGAAGAATTCAAAATTAATGAATGGTTGGATGATAATTATTGGAAAGAAAACCCATTTAAAACTATAATATTAAAAGAAGAAGATTTTCTATTAGAAGAAATGGAAGTTAAAAAAACAAAGGGGATAGGACTTAATAATTCATTAAAAGAAAATATATTTTTAATGTTTTTTTCAATATATGCTCATATTCCTTTAATAGTAGTTGGAAAACCAGGTTGCTCTAAAAGTTTAAGTATTCAAATAATTAATAGGATTATGAGAGGGGAATTAAGTGATTCAAATTTCATAAAAAATTTCCCAACTATAAATAGTACAGGTTTTCAAGGTTCAGAAACAAATACTCCTGAATCTATAGAAAATATTTTTAAAGAAGCTGAGAAAAAAATTGATTTAAGCCAATCAAAAGACTCTGAATCTAAAGAAAATATATTTAAAGAAATTGAGGAATCAATATTAAGTAAATCAAATGATCCTGAATTTATAAAAAATATTGTTAAAGAAACTGAGGAACAATTATTAAGCCAATCAAGAGATTCTGAATTTTTAAAAAATCTTTATAAAAATAAAAAGGAAGAAATAAATTCAAAACAAAAAACATATTCTGAATACATAGAAAAAATTTTTAAAGAAAATGAGGAAAAAATATTAAACCAATTAAATATTCGTGAATCTATAAGAAATGATTTGAAAGAAACTGAGGAAAAAATAATAAACCAATTAAATATTCATGAATCTATAAAAAATATTTTTAAAGGAACTAAGGAAGAGATAAATAAATTAAAAGAGCCTGAATCTATAAAAGAAATATTTAAAAAGGCTAAAGAAAATAGAGATTTAGGCAAATTAAACATTCATGAATCTATAAAAAATATTTTAAATAATGTTGAGGAAAAAATATTAAGCCATTTAAATGATCCTGAATCTATAACAAATATTTTGAAAGAAACCGAGGAAAAAATATTTAGTAAATCAATTGAACATGAATTTATTAAAAATATAATTAAAGAAATTAGAGAAAATAATGATGATTTAAATATATTAAAAAGCCTTGAATCTATTTTGAGTAAAATTGAGGAAAAATTATTAAGCCAATCAAATACTCCTGAATCTATAAAAAATATTTTTAAAGAAGTGAAAGAAAATAATGATTTAAATCAATCAATTGAACCTGAATCTATTAAAAATATTTTAAGTATTATAAAGGAAAAAATATTAAGCCAAACAAATACTCCTGAATCTATAGAAAATATTTTTAAAGAAGCAAAGAAAAAAATACATAAGAAAAAATATTTGTCTTTATTGGTATTTGACGAATTAGGTTTATCTGAAAAGAGTCCAACCAATTGTTTAAAAGTATTACATTCAAAATTAGAAATGTCTTTAGATCCAGAAGACAAAAAGCAAATATCTTTCATTGGAATAAGTAATTGAAGATTAGATGCAGCTAAAATGAACAGAACAATATTTTTAGCAATACCTGAGATTTTATTAGATGATATTCGTTTAACTGTTAAAGCTATAGCTGATAGTTATAATGAAAATTTATATATAAATAACGAAGCTCAATATAAAAATTTAGGTAAAATATATTTTGATTATAAAGAACAAATAAAAAAAGAATTTGGAGAAGAAGTTGGAGTTGACCAAGAAAAAAAAAATGAATCTGGAGAAGAAAAATCAAAAAACGAATCAGATGAAAACAAATCTAAAAAGAAAAAAACTGATGAATTTATTATAAATTAGGTAGAGATCTTTATAATATAATTAAAATATATTCTTCTAATTTATTACAAAATATTAATTCTGATGATGCAATGAAAAATGCTTTGGCAAGGAATTTAAGTGGTTTAGAAATAAATGGAGAAAGTAGTTTAAAAAAATATGTTAAAGATTATTATAATTTTGATGATGTAAAAACAATGGATTTGGTAAAAAGTAATATTGCATCTAAAGATACAAGATTTCTTTTATTAGCTTCTGAAAAATCAATGTTTGAATTCTTAATAGATATTATTAAAAAAGAAATTAATAATTATGTGACATATATTGGAAGCCCTTTCAAAGGTGATAGAATGAATACTTCTTATCAAACGGAAATGATAGTGAAAATAGAAAACAGTGTTGCAGAAGGTAAAGTAATTATATTAAGTGATCTTGATCAAATATATTCAGTTTTTTATGATTTATTCAATCAAAATTACATTGTTAGTAATAACAAAAAATATTGTAGAATTTCACATGGACCTAATATTCAAAAATTAGCTTTTGTTCATGAAGATACAAAATTTATAGTATTAGTGGACAAAGAAAATTTAAGAAAACAAAAATTGCCATTCTTAAGTAGATTCGAAAAACACATTATATCATTTGATACTCTTTTAAATAAAGATGATAAAGAAAAATCTAAAACTATAACTAATATATTAAAAAAATTAGTATCTGTAAAAGATATAAATTATAATTTGGATAATATTTTGGTAAATACAAATGAAGATATTATTAATGGATATATTTATTTATATAATAAAGACGAATACAAAAACAAAAATTCTTATAGAAATATTATCAAAGATAAAGTTATACCAATTTTATCACAAGATATCATATTGACATTACCAAAATCGGATTTATCAAATGATAAAGATAAAAAAGAATTTGATTGGTTAAATAATGAAATAAAAAATTCTAGTAATAAATATAATAGTCTTGAAGAATATTTAAAAAGTGATAAAAAAGGAAATGAAGATATATTATTAGTATATACTTTTAGTAATACAGGAGAATCAATTAAGTTATCAGAAAAAGAAAATTACATGGAAAGAATAACAACAGAAATTAATAATGTATATAAATTTAAACATATTTTAAATGAATTTTATGAAAATGAAAAATATAAATCTCTGATATTAAAATTTGAAAGTGCAAATGCTAAATATATCTATTTTTTTATTTCAGAAATTAAAAACTATAAAGAAAACAAAAAAGATAAAATAGATGACAATAATAAAAAATATATCTTCACTATTAATATTAAAAGAGATTTTAATTCAATAAAAAAGAATAATAAAGTAACAACTACTTTAATAACTGATGAAAAAATAAATCAATTATTTATAGATAACATAAATGGAGCTGAATATTCAATAAAAGATTTACAAAACATTAATATTAATAATTTTATAAATAAAGATCCTAAAAAAATAATTATAGAAGAAATGCTAAATTTTTATAGAGAAAATAAAGGAGGCCAGGAATTAGGAAAATATAAAGGTATAGACACAGATAATTTTATTGAAGAATTTAAAAGTTTTATTGAAAAAGAAGATAAAAATTCTGAAGAAATAATAAAAGATATTAAAAGTATAATTACAAGACAAATTGAGAAGAATGAAAAATTAATAGATTCAATAATTGAAGATAAAAAATCTATAAATGAAAATACCATTGATTTCATAACAGCTCTAACAACCCATATCAAAAAAATTTTCAATGAAAAAATGAAACAATTATTAATAAAAACAGAAAATAATAATTTCTTCACAACCTTATTTATGCTTAATGTCAAAGATACACAAAAAGCAGATTCTAATTTAACAACTTCTATTAATCAATCAAATGATTATAAATTTAATATTAATGATGTTGATATATTAAATAATGAAATAATAGTTAAAATAAAAAAAGAATTTATAAAAATGTTAAGAGAGAAAAAAAAAGAAACAACAAATGAAGATACATCAATAAATATAAAATTAAATTATAAAATACCTAGTTTCTTTAATATATATAAAGAAATGAAAGAATATATAGAAAAAGAAAAATTATCATTGTCTTATAGACAAGATGAAACAGATCTTAGAAAATGCCAATTTGAATTAAGAAATATATTGTCTAAAAAATTAATTGATGATGTAGAATCTTTTAATCAAAAATTATATACAGAATTAACTTCAAAGCAATTAGTTGGTGAAGTTATTAATTATAAAATTACAGATAAAAATATTAAAAATTATAATGATTTTATTGAATTGTTTTTAAATGATTATATAACTTTTTATTTAGAAAATCTATATAATAATATAATAAAAGATTTTGTAATAAATGATGTTTCTCATAAAATTATTTTATTATTATTGGATTTAAAATTTAAAAAATTAAATGACAAAGAAGAAAAGGATATAATAATTTCTAAAGAATCAAAGGATGAAGAAAAAGATAAAATAAGTTTACAAAATGTAATTGCTAAAATTTTATGGTTAGAGGCAAATTCAAAATATATTAAAAATATATTAGATTTATATAATATAATTTCAGAGAATATTGTATATGATGAAAATGAAAAAGACTTTTTATTTAAACAAATATTAAATTATATATCAAAAATTGAAATAAAATATGAGCCAAAAGGAGAACCTCATTTAGTATTTGTAAATATTCCTTTTTACAAAATCATCATTTTAATATTTAAATGTATTGTAGATGAACAAACAATTAAAAATGTTGTTTCTAAAAATAGAAATGATAATTATTATTCATATTTTAAACAGTTAGAATATTGTTTTAAAGAATTTGAAAAATTAGATAAAACATTAAGATTAAATATAATAGAATTAAGTGTATTAAAAGAATTTATAACAATTTATAATGTATTTGAACATTCAGGAAAAATTAAAAAATTAGATATATCTTTATTAATTAATAATTTAACTAAAAGTTTAGAAATAATTGAAAAAAATGATGAAAAGAAAATTAATTTATTATGTGAAAATTTGCAAAATTTAATAAAAATTATAAAAGAATCATTATATGATTTATCTAAAAAAGAGACAATTAAAGGAGATACAGTTTATTATGAATTAATTTCAAATATATTTTTAAATGAACTTAAGAGAGAAAACAATCAAGATTATAAAATTTATATATTAAATGAATTTTTATTAGATGATATCAAAATGTTTATCCAAACAAATCAAATATTAAAAATAATTTTAGAAGATTTTGTATCAACTGATATAAATAAATTTCAAACATCTCTTTTCAATTTATCTGATCCTAAATTAAAAATGTTAGAAAAAAATACTAATAATGAATGGATTAAAGAGACTTTAATATATACTTTTGAGTATACATCAATGATTTATATTCTAAATCTTATAAATGAAGATGAAAATAATAATAAAAATGAAAAAAATAAAAAAGAATGCATTGTATATTCTTTGAAATCTTTTTTTGAACGTTGTATAGAACTTCTTGATAATTTATATAAAGATAAATTTGAACAGTCAACTAAAAAAGAAGATGACAAAGAAGAATCAAATATTAATTTACAAAAATTTTTTGCTTTAGCATTTATAAGAATTTATTTAAAAATATTTATTGATTGGGTAAATAATAATAAATTAAAAAATAGTGAAATAGAAGATATTATAAAAACCATAAATGGAGATAAAATTAATCCATTCAGAGAAATGGTAAGATACTTTATTTATAAAATTCTTTATAATAAGTATGAGCAAGATATCAGTAAATTATTCGATGATAGCATAATTGAACAATTTCATTTAAATAGTTATAATAATTTTGATTTATTAAAAGGAGAAAAAGATAAACCATCATCCTTTAAAGATATTTTATTTATTGAAGCATATAAAATTGCAGATGAAGAATATAAAATATATGATGAAGAATTTAATAAATTGTCTTATTGTTTAAATAATTCAGGTGACAAAGAAAGTGAATTAATAGAATTAATTAATAATAATAATAGATTTGATATATTTTATTCTGTTTTCTCAACCAAAATCTCGGCATATTTATCATCTCCAAATGATGATAAAAAAGAAATATTATCAAATATTATTCAAAATGCTTTTGATGAGAAAGAAAAATTATTAAATATATTTAAATTATTCATAGATACATCAAAATATAATAAAACAAATATTAGTATTAAATCAGCAGAAATACTGCAATTTAGTTTAAGATATTGCTTAAATTCAGATGAAATAAGTGAGGATTATGATAATATTTATTATCCTTTATATTGTAATGATCAAAATATTAGTTCATTTATACCAGGAAATGATTTAAAAGAGAGTAAAATATATTCCGCTTATTCAAAGATTAAAAAGTATTTAGATACACATCCATCTTCTCATGGTGTTTATATATGTACTTGTAATATAAATAAAGAGAATGAAGAAATAACTTTAAAATTTGAGGAGGGAAATAATGGATATCCAATAAAAAGTGAAATATGTAAATATTGTGGTGAACCAATAGGAAAAGATGGTGAACAAAAAAGCTTTTATGAAAGAGATTATTATTTTAGAATACTTAAGAATGAAAAAGATTTAGAAGAGAAATCAAAAGATAAAGTAAAAGGGAATTGCATGACATTAGAGGCATTCTTCAATAAATTTATAACACCTAAATTAGAAGAAGATTCTAAAGGAGTTAATATATCTAGAAAACAATATTTTGATCTAAATGATAAACCAATAAGAAATCAAAGTCAGATATGCTTTAGATTAATGAATCTGATATTATATTCACATTTATTTACTAATATTCTTTTTAATGATAAAGATGAATTATTTGCTAGTGAAAATCTTTCTTATTTAGATTATATAGTGGGTAATTGGAATAAACTTAAATTATTATTACAGGAGAAAGGAATAAATAATATATGTATTTTTATGAATATAATATATAAAGATTTATCAACATTTTTAAATAATCAAAAGCAAATAAATGATTATAAAAAATTATTAGAAGTAGAAAAAGAAATAGAAAATATAATTGAAAATAAAATATTTAAAAAAACACAAAAGATAAAAGATAAAGAATATAGTAAATATGAAGTTTATCTTATATTTTATAATAAAAATAAAAATAAATTCAGAGAAAAAGATTCAAATAATAAGACATCTATAATAAAAGAGATAAATGGAGTTGAATTTTATAAAGAAGAAAAAGATTATCCATATTATAAAAGCTTTTTATATTCTGATTCTCTAGATTTAAATTTCTTTAAACAAAAATTAGAAGAAAAAGATAAAGAAAAATATCCTGTTATTGATCTTTATCTTAATAAAGAAAATGAAAAAAAAATAAATAAAGAATTTTTAGATTTTAATTTTGTTGTTAAATCATTATTGAATGAATATTCTGGTCAAATTAAAAAAGAAGATGCAAATAAATTGACTTTTGATAAATCAAGTGTTTATAAGAATTATAAAGGAAGATGTGAAACTTTTATTAAAATAATTAATTCAAAAAATAAAGAAAAACAATCAACTGAAAAAAGTAGTTTGGGAAATTGTTTGGTAAATGGAGCAAACGAAAAAGGAAAAAAATTAATAGAAATATAAAAAGAATATGCAGAAATTCGAAATAATTTATTAGAAAATATAATAAAAAGAATAAATACAGTTAATTTTGATGTTTTGGAATGTCAAGAAATTAATATACAAGAAGCTCAAGATAGAGATTTATTAACTTTAGAATTTGAAAATAAAAGCGAGTCTAATGAAATATTTTTAATGAATACATTTAGAGAGATATATGGTAATAATTCTAAAATAAAATATAATAATTATAATTCATATTCTGTTATTTTTGATAAAATTGAGAAATTATTTGAAGATACTCTAATTAGAAATGCTTCCTTTTTAAAAACAGATGAAATTTTAGAAATGAAATATTCAGGAGAAGATTTTTTGAATGATGGTATAAATGAATTAAATAAAAACATAAAACCAGAAATTTTGAATGAAAAAGATAAAATGGAATTTCTTATTTTTTATGAAAAGGATTTAAAAACAAATATAACTTCTTGTTTTGAAATTGATGAGGGACTTAAAAATATAATAACTTATGTTAATAAGAACATAAAAAAAATTAATCAAAATAAATCATTATCTGAAATTATAAATGAAGGAGCATTTCCTTATGGTAACACTATTAAAGATGGTCTAAAATAATTTTTAAAAAATAATTCAAGTATTAAAGTAAATAAATTAAGTAATTTGATTTTATTCTTTGAAATTTTATATTTTGAATTAGCAATGGAAAAATCAAAAGATTATAAAGATAAAATTGATGATACAATCAAAGGGAAAATTAATGAATGTTATAAAAACAAAAATAGTCAATTATTAACTAAAGAAAGATTATCAAATACAATTATTAAATTTTTATTAAATATTAAAATGAATGAAAATAATGGAAAAACTGGATTAATTGAAATGAATGATAATTTATTTGATTATTTAAATAATCAATATTTATGGAGTAATGATATTTATCAAGATAGTCGATTTAATAAAGAATGTGGAGAATATAAGGAATTATATATTTTAGTAAAAAATGTTTATGATTTTTATTGTGAAATATCTATTGATAGTAAAGAGAAATTTGACAAAGAAAAGAATGCAATATTAGATAAAATAAGAATTGCTGAAACTGAGAAAATAAAAAAAGAAAAAGAAAAAGAAAGAGAAAAAGAAATAAAAAAAGTAATAGAAAAAGAAAATGAAACAGTTGGAAATAGTCAAGAAAATAATGGTGGAGAAGATTTTGATGAAGCTGATATGGATGATTTAGATGCCTTTTAATTTCAATTAATTATATTTGAAAAAAATACCTTAAATTATATTATATTCCATTAAATAAAATAACATTAAAACATTTTAAAAATTAAAGAGTTTTTATTTTAATAAATTTTGTTATAATTATATTTTTTTTTCTTCATTTTCTAAATTTTCTTCTTCTTTTTCTTCTTTTTCTTCTTCTTTTCTCATATTTATAACTATATTATCTGATTATTATTTAGTTTTTGAATTTTCTTTTGTTTATTTTTCCCTTTTTTCTTTTTATAAAAAATTACTAATATATAGTCATATGTTTAAAATTACATCTTTTCTTTTTTTTTGTTAATTTACGAGCAAATTCATAAATTTACCAATTCAAAAATTTGACCAATATATTGCTTTATTTTTTCATTTTAATTTTAAATATTTTTAGATTTATTGAAAAAAAAGCAATTATTAACGAGACCTGGAGCTTATAGGTATGAATTTATTTTAATTTTAAGTTTTATACCAGGACAATTACATAATGAACCATTATTAATTCATCAAGGAAGACCTGCTCATCATCCATAAAGGCCAGTTTACCAAAAGCATAATGTTCATGGTCTTACTTATCACCATTAGGAAATATTTTATATAATTTAATTAAAAATATTATAAACATCTTATTTTAACTTTCTAAAAATTATAATGTTTAATATTGCTCATTTTAAAAATCTTTAACTTTCTAGATTTCATCTAGTTAAGAAAAAGATTCATTTATTTTTTTACTTTTATTAATAAAATCAAATTTAACACAATTAATATCATCGAAAACTTTTTAAATATAATAAGGCATTATTTTCTTTTATCGCTCATAAAAAAAATATTAGTAAAAATAAGTCATACATGAAGCCAAAAATCGTCAGTTTGAAAAATATCATTAAATATTACACTTTTTATAGACGTTATTCCTTAAATAAGGCTTATAATTCTAAAAATCATTTGTTTTTAAATATAAATTGAAAATTCATTAGTTTTTTTTGATTTAATTTCTGGGAAAATTATTGATGGTTTTTCAATAACAAAATAAATAATTAATAATATATATACGAGTAATTTAATACATAATTTTAAATAGAGTATAATTTATATAACTTCTACTATTAAATCAAACATTTTATGAAATTATAACTAGTAATATTTTTGATATAAATTTTTTTTAATATAAAGTAATCAATATTAATGACTAATTATTATATTTAGTTCATTGCATTTTTTTACGCATTATATAAATTATTTTTTATAACTAAATTATAAAAATAATTATTTTTAATTATTAAATTTTTATAATTATTTATTTAATATATAAT
>JAEEGK010015824.1_pt1 | contig 16658 bp, 8 predicted proteins | sample 8958771 | NCBI WGS metagenome assembly JAEEGK01 (sample SAMN16246547, study PRJNA631951) | gut metagenome | biome: gut microbiome; feature: rumen; material: SC-attached | host: Bos | place: Iran: Karaj | collected 2018-10 | reverse complement strand
ACCTACCAGTTCCTCAACTGCGACACCGGCCAGAAGATGTGGGACCCGCAGGCCGTCATCAACGCGGTGGAAGGCGACTCCCTGTACAAGCTCTCCCCGCGCGGCTGGGTGACCCTCACCCCCAACGGCGAGACCCTGTTCAAGGAGGACCCGAAGGGCAACGCCCGCTACCAGTATCCCGGCGATCCCGCCTGGTGTGACCTGGTGCTCAAGTACATCCGTCTGATGGCCATCCAGCATTAATCCATGAAACGCATCCTGATCATCCTCGCCGTACTGGCCCTGTCGTGGCCGGGTGCGGCACAGTTCAAGCTCTCCGACAAGGACCTCGCCAACGTCCTGTACGTGATGGGCCAGATGTATCCCGAGGGTTTCACCCTGGACCTCGATACGATGCGCCAGCCCACGGAAGGCCTCATGGTTTCCTACAAGGAGACGCAGAACAGCTTCGACGCCAAGAGCATCCGCAAGGTGATCCAGCACGCCCGGGCTCACCAGAACCTCGTGGGCGGCTGGCTCAACGAGGAGACCGGCCAGTATTATTTCGACAGCACGCGCAAGTTCCCGGAGGACAGCCTCGCCGCCGCCCTGGCCTTCGCCCGCGAGAACGGCCAGCACACGGTGTACGTGACCTCCAAGGGCATCAACGTCAAGTCCAACTATGAGCAGGAGGACATCCGCGTCATCCTGGACTGCGACATGGGCTCCTCCACCGACGACCTCTTCGCCCTGATGATGCTCTACCGCTACATGGACATGAAGCGCTGCACGCTGCTGGGCGTGGTCGTGGACCGCATGGACCGCGCCAACGCGGACGCCGTGGACGTGATGAACAACTACTACGGCTACCCTGACATCCCCATCGGCCTTGAACAGACTGGTGTGAAGGCCCCCCGTGTCTTCATCCCCTACCATAACATGGCCTACGCGCGTGATATCGATGCCAACCTCCTGTTCAAACGCACCGTGGGCGACAACGGAACCTACTTGGATGGTTACAAGCTCTACCGCAAACTGCTCGCCGAACAACCCGACAAATCAGTGACCGTGGTCTCCGTGGGTTTCGTCACCTGCCTGTCACGCCTCCTGCAATCGGGACCCGACGAGTTCTCACCCCTGAACGGCGTCGACCTGGTGGAACAAAAGGTCAAGAACATCTATATGATGGGCGGCGTGTTCGGCGACTCGTTCGAACACGACTACAACTTCACCGCGGCCATCGACTTCTCTCTCAAGTTCTTCGAACTGCTGCCTAAAGACATCGAACTCGTGTTCTCCCCAGGCGAAGTGGGAGACCCGCTCTACTACTCAGCCGAACAGATCATCAACGACCTCAACTGGACCGACGTCCACCCCATCAAGTGGATTTACCAGTATCTCGTGGAGGACAAGTTCCAAAAGATGTGGGACCCCCTGGCAGTGATCAACGCCGTGGAAGGCGACGAGGCCATCTACCAAATCTCGGAACGCGGATGGGTCACTCTCACCCCCACCGGCGAGACCATCTTCACCCCCGACCCGAAAGGCAACGCGCGTTACCAACTCCCAGGAGACTCGAGTTGGTGCGAGACATTGCTTAAATACATCAGATTGATGGCAATTCAGCATTAGATAAAAGATAAGAGATAAAAGATAAAAGATAAAAGTTAGAAAAATACAAAAAACAGCAACAAATAAATTTAATTAATCATTCATTAAAACTATGGAATTAAAAGGTTCAAAAACTGAAGCCAATTTGATGGCTGCTTTCGCAGGCGAGTCACAAGCCCGCAACAAGTACACCTATTACGCCTCCAAGGCCCGCAAGGAAGGTTACAACCAGATTGCCGACCTCTTCGAGGAGACCGCACGCAACGAGATGGAACATGCCAAGATCTGGTTCAAGCTGCTCCACGACGGTGAGGTGCCGGATACCGCCACCAACCTGAAAGACGCTGCCGCAGGCGAGAACTACGAATGGACCGACATGTACGCCGGCATGGCCAAGACCGCCCGTGAGGAAGGTTTCACCAAGATCGCCGTGCTGTTTGATCTCGTCGGTAAAATCGAGAAGGAACACGAAGCCCGCTACCTCAAACTCCTCAAAAACATCGAAGACGGCATCGTGTTCTCACGCGACGGCGACATGGTATGGCAGTGCTCCAACTGCGGCCACATCGTCATCGGCAAGAAAGCCCCCCAGATGTGCCCCGTGTGCAATCACCCACAGTCCTATTTCCAAATCAAGGCTGAGAACTTTTAATTTAAATTAATAATTTAGAATTTAGAGATATGAAAAAGTACGTTTGCGACGCTTGCGGGTATGTCTACGACCCGGAAGTCGGCGATCCCGATGGTGGCATCGCCCCTGGAACTCCTTTTGAAGCAATCCCTGACAGCTGGCACTGCCCGCTTTGCGGCATCGGCAAGGACAGCTTCTCCGTGATGGAATAATGGACACCAGTGCATTATTCAACATTGGTTACGGACTTTATGTCCTGACCACCCGTCACAACGACACCGACAACGGCTGCATCGTGAACACGGTGACGCAGGTCACCAGCAACCCCTTGCAGATCGCTGTCACCGTCAACAAAGGCAACTACACGCACGAGCTCATCATGAACTCGTGCGTGTTCAACGTCTCGATACTGACCACCGAGACTCCGATGTTCGTCTTCGAACATTTCGGCTTCCAGTCGGGACGCACGGTGAACAAATTCGCCAACTGCGAAGCCGAGCACCGCGCCGTCAACGGAGTCCTCTATATCCCGAAATACACCAATGCATTTTTGGCATGTAAAGTCAACAATAGTATAGACTTTAAAACACATACCATGTTCATCGCCGATGTGCTCGACGCCCAAGTGCTCTCCGACAAGCCTTCGGTGACTTACGATTATTACCAAAACCACATCAAGCCCAAGCCCCAGCCCCAAAAGCCCAGCAACGGAAAGCGCCGCTGGGAATGCAAGTTGTGCGGCTACATTTATGAAGGCGATTTTCTACCCGACGACATCGAATGTCCCTTGTGCAAACACGGCAAGGAGGAGTTTGTGGAGATATTCGACGCTGAGACTCCGAAACAAAGTCCAATAACAACTAACATGAATCAAATCAAACTTACCGACAATATTTTCTATGTCGGCGTCAACGACCGCCGCACCGATCTTTTTGAAAACCACATGGAACTGCCCAATGGCGTTTCCTACAACTCCTACCTCATCGTCGATGAGAAGGTGGCCTTGATCGACCCTGTCGAGGCTGGCTTTATCGAGGAATATCTCTTCAAGGTGAAGTCAGTGCTGCAAGGCCGCAAGGTCGATTACCTTATTATTAATCACGACGAACCCGACCACAGCAGTAGCATTGCGGCTGTGCTTCGTGAATGGCCTGAAGCCCAGGTGGTGGGCAATGCCAAAACCTTCGCCCCTCTCGAGGCCTTCTATGGTCCCATCGAGAACAAGAAAGTAGTGGCTGAAGGCGAGACCTTGAGTCTCGGCACCCATACCCTGCAATTCTTCATGGTGCCCATGGTTCACTGGCCAGAGTCGATGGTGACTTACGAGCAAGCCAACGGCATCGTGTTCAGCAATGATGCCTTCGGCGGCTTCGGCGCCCTGAACGGCGGCATCTTCGACGACCAAGTAAACCTCGCTTTCTATGAAGACGACATGCGCCGCTATTATGCCAACATCGTCGGCAAGATGGCGATGCAGGCCCTTAAAGCCATTGAGAAGCTCGGCGGACTGGATATCAAGATGATCGCCCCCTCGCACGGCCTGGTGTGGCGTTCCAACCCTGCTTGGGTCATCGGCAAATACACCCAATGGAGCAAGCACGAAGGCGAAGAAGGCGTCGTCATCGTCTACGGCTCGATGCACGGCAACACCGGCGTGATGGCCGACATCGTGGCCCGTGGCGCCGCCGAGGCTGGTATCAAGGAGGTGAAGGTGTATGACGTGGCCAAAACCGAGATCTCGTTCATCATGAGCGACATCTGGAAGTACAAAGGCGTCATCATCGGAGCCTGCGCCCACTATGCCAACATGTTCCCCAACATGAACCTCTTGACCCACGAGATCAACGAGTTCAAGCCGAAAAGCAAGTGCTTTGGCATCTTCGGCGGCATGAGTTGGAGCGGTGGTGGTGTGAAGACCCTCGCCAAATATGCCGAGGAAGGCCAATGGAACCTCGTCGCCGAAAACGTCGAGGTAAAAGGCGCCCCCATCCGCGAGGAAGATTGGGATAAGCTTTACAACTTAGGAAAAACTGTTGCCGAGGCTATTCTCAAAGTCTAAGGAGTCAACGGCAGGCAACTCAAGAGCTTCGATCCACTCTTGATGCAATTGTGGCGCTGGCATCCCCATGTTGATAAAAACACTGTCAGTAGAGCACTGGTAGGCATTCTGCAAGAACCTCTTGACAGTGTTTTTTCCTTTGTATTCCTCCATGAAATTGAAGAACGACTCTCCCGCCCAGTAGGAGGCCTCCATGGTGAATTCTCCATTGAGGTCACAGTTGGTACTGATGAAATTGATGGAGTCGGAGGCTCTGACCTGATGCCCGTTGTGCCTGCGGCAGAAGTACTCGGCGATGCCCTCACTGATCCAAAGATAGTGGTGAACGTCATTATTATAGTTCAAGGCAGTGAAGAACACGTAGTGGTTCATTTCATGCTGGAGCACCTTGACAAATCCATTGATATGGTCGCTTGGGACCTCAAAAACATCAGGGCTAAGTACGATGCCACGTGTCAAGCAGCCCAAGGGGCCGACTTGGATGATGGTGACGCCTGCCACGTTGGTGATATCGTAGTTGGGCTGTTCCAGCAGTTGGCAAGTGGTTTCCTTGTATTTGCCCGAGGTACTGGGAAGATAGAGGGCAAGACGACGTCCATTCACGGTGGAAGGATAGAAATACACCCCAAAGAGTTCCTTCAGCGGTTCGATGGTTTCCTGGGCCACACGCAACACATCTAAGGCATGACCTTGCCACAGAGCGTCTTCATCGAACTCATAATACACGATAAAATTCGCGTTTTCAACTTGTTGCCAGCCACTCCGAACCTGGTCCTGATCTTTGTCCAAAGGGTTCAGCGTATGCTTATCTTGACCCAAGTCGGTGTTATTGTCCCAGTCGAAAGGTCCGACATCAGAAACAGTGATTCCTTGGTCTCGGTTGTTACGGTCGAGGCTTCGAAGGTATTCCTTGGTGACATCAGGGATGTTGGCATACTTCAGCGGTGGACGGTGCAATCCAATGTCGTAGACCTTTCCCACCACCAATGCGATGACAAGGAACAAGAGGGCTATTGTTAGTAATGTCGTTCCGTATTTGCTTCTCATATCATTATTTCAACGATTCTATCATAATTCTGTTTTATATCTCCTTCGATCATATGTCCAATGCGGAATCCGTCGCCTGTGGTCTCGCAATAGAGGTAACGGCGGCCATTGTGGACAAACAGCACCGAATCGACATCTTTCACCTGAATCAAGTCACGCCATTCCTCACGGAATTCCAACCCGATGGCGGCGTGTCCACGCTGTTCGGATAGCATGATCAAGACGTTGTGACCCAAGGCATGGAACAAGGCGGCCATGAGTGACGACTTACAGTCGCAGTCGCCTTCCTTGTCGTAAAGCACCTCATCGGGGAAGCGCATATACTCTCGCATGCGATCAATGCTGACGCTTTCCGCATCGAGACGGTATTCGATGTTGGGAGCCTGCACAAAGTCGAGCGCAAACTGCAAGGTATCCACTTCATTGCAACCGGCTTTCTCGGTAACTGCCCTAATATAGTCGGCCAGCATATTCACTTTCTCCATACGGCTGCTTTCCTCAAAGAGATACTGGAACATACTGCGGATGTTCATCTCATAGGTATTGCCGTTGTGCCCGTAATCTTGGAACGGGTTGACAGACCTCAGGTCTTCAATTCTCGTATTCGAGAAGTCAAGGGAGAACTTACCTTCGAGCCTGATCCCTCGTTCCGAATCGAGTGTCCAGTTGTAGAAACAAGTTTTGTCATCGTTGAGGAGGATGGCGTCGTCTTCCATGCCGTCTTCATCCAATGGAAGAAGCACTTTGTCCTCAAAGTCGTCGAGGCTCATGCCTTCCATGGTGGCGCCGATGGTGAAACGGTCGCCCGTAGTCTCGCAATAGATGTAACGCTTGCCATTTTCAAGAATGGTGAGTTTCTCTATCTTGTCCATGCTGAAATACTCCCCTTCAATCAGGTTGACCAGTGAGACCTCGATGCCTATGGCGGCATGTTGGAACTTCCTGGATGACATATACAGCACATTGTAACCCATCACATGAAACAGCATCGAAGCCAGTAGCGACTTGCTGTTGCAGTCACCTTCCTTGTCATACAATGTCTCATCGGGGAAACGGATGTAGTTCTCATAATAGTTGATTGCCTGGCAGTCGCGGTTGTTCTTGAACTGGATATTGGGTTCCTGGACAAAGTCGAGGGTAAACTGTATCTTCTCCAATGTTGTCAGCCCCTGTTTTTGCGCTATGCGATTGATATACGCAGCTATATATCTCACACGGGCAAGCATGGGTTTGTGCTCGATGAGGAAGCTGTACATCTCAGTGATATAAGTCTTGTCGGACTTATCCTTGCGTTGGGCGAAGAAAGGATTGCATTGCCGCATGGCCTTAATGTCCCTCTCGGAAAAATAGAGGTTCAAGTCGCCATGGAGTTTTTGTCGGGCATAGAGCGGGTCAAGATCCCATTCGTAGGACCGGGCAATATCGCCATCGGGGTTCTTCACCTCTGACAAATCGCCGTCCTCATGTTCCTCGTCTTCGAGATACGAGGAAGAAACATACCAAGGTTTGTTGGCCCCATAAAGGGTCATGTTAATCGCCACACCGAAGGCAATGGCGAAGATCATTGGAAGCAAGTCGTAGTCGTAATAGTGGATTGTGGCATAACCGGCCAAGAGTGCCAGTATGATGATAGCGATGTTAAAGAGACCCAGATTGAGGTTCTTGTTGAAAAGATCCAACTTGCTTTGGAACGAGTTGGAGTTTTCAATCCTGTCAATCTTGATGAGTCGCACCAAGGCCCAAAGCACAAAATAACAGGCCGTAAGAATACCGACAGCTCGGAAATCGTCACCTATCAAGGGCATTTGAAGCACACCTGTGTTGACTGTATAAAGTACGAGGAACAAGATGGAATAAATGAATGAGGTCAGCAAGGCGGTGTCTTTCCAGCCGTAGGGATGTTCCCGATAGTATTCAGAGTATCTCCGGGGTTGGCGGTCTTCACCCAGCAAAGCATAGGCACAAGCTCGAGCCTCTGACGACAAACCTCCGTCAATGGTGCTGTGGAATCCAGTATAGTAGCATATAGCTGCAGGTTCCTTTACTAGCTTCTTCTCTCTTTTCTTCTTTTCCTTTTTCTTTTTACCCTCGTCCTCCGTTTTCGCTGGTGCGGTTTCAGTATCCTCTGTCTCAACAGGGACCTCAGGATCCACTGGCGTTTCAGGCTCGGAGACAGGCTCCGGTTCAGAGACAGGCTCCGGTTCTATTACTGGTTCATGTTCTGCCGGAGTATTGGATTCGGCAGGGAGGTCTTGGTCGTTGGTGTTATCGACTTCCCAGAAAGCCGGGGAATCATGCTTGTTGTCAGTAAATTCAAATGTTTCGGAAGGTTCTTCAGGTGCTCCAGCATCGTTTCCGATAAACACTGCGGTGTTCTGTTGTAAAAGACGTTCCTTCTTTACTTTGGCGGGTTCTCCGTAATAGGCATTCAATGTCTTGACGAGCCAAAGGGTCTTCCAGCTGCGTTCACCTTCGATGGATGGTGTCTCAGGGTCGGATGGGCGGGCGCAATAGCCGATGAGTTCTTTTTTCCGTCTGCCTTTTTGTTGGCGGTAGATATAACCAAGTTCATCAACCACGGCATCCCGTTCAAAGCTGATGTAACCGCATTGCACATAGCGGGGTTTCTCGGTCTCGTCTTCGATATCGGAAGTCAGCACTTCCACCGATCCGATATTCTTTTTCGACTGGCCATCAACGATGACTCTACCGATGGGGATTTTTGATCCGCTTCCAGAGAGGTGCACCTCCCCTGCCGTGTGGTCGCCGTTCATGTCGAGGTATCCTATCTCAGTCAAAGGCTGTCTGGATTTGGGATGCATCTTGATCCATACGCGCACTTTCGAGCAGCGCCTGACCACAACGATAATGACGATGAAAGTCAGTACAAACAGCGAATACAGCCATGTGAGTGTTTCTATCAGCATAATGCAATCAGTCCTTGGGGTTCATGATTTTCCTAACTATTTTACGGTACTCGTACGACTCGCTGAAACGACTTGCGTCGAACAGTTTCAGCCACTCGCTCGAGTTGTTGTCCGGGCATATTGCCCAGAGGATGAGCGAGGAGGTGGCGATGGCGCCGTCATCCGGCTCCAACTCTTCCTGATAGACGCGGATTCTCCTCATCTCCTGATCGAAATCCTCCTTAGGCAGAATCCTGTTGAAGGAGAAGTGTCCAAAGCAGCGCCAACGGGTGACGAAGATGAGTTTCTGGTAAAGTTCGTCATACTTTGCTGTCTGGAGACGAGTGGTGTAGAGCGGCAGGTATCTTGACAACATATCGTCGATATCGATGTTGACCTTGACATCGGCGAATTCGGTATCGGATTGGGAGGTGATCTCACCATTGGTGGCAGCATAGGCTATCATAGGCTCGAGCAAGTCAAACTTGTCGATCTTCTTCCTATACTGGACCAGCTTCTCACCCACGGTAGGTTGTTCTCTGGGAATCATCTCGCCCTTAATACCTTTAATCAGTTGGCGTACGCTATCCTGTTTTAGGCTTTCCCATTTTTCCTCCCTCTCTCTTTGCAGTTCTTCGGGACTGACAAAGACGTAATCTCCTATCTTATCGTCGAACCGACGTGCGTGTTTCTCGGGAAGGGCAACATCTTGGAACAGCACGGCGATCTCATCGTTGAAGAAATTGATAAGCATGAAATAATGCTCCTTTTCCAGTTCGTTGACGAATCTAGGGGTATAGTTCACACGGATACGGCATCCTTCCACTTCTTTAGTCGGAATGAGATAGTCGTCACCGAAATGCCCTCCGTTGAGGGGTTGGTTGAACATGCTGATGGGGAACACCGTCCTTGCTTCGGGGCTGGGCATTGCGATGCTCACCTCACGGCGTATCCTCTTGCATCGATTGAGGTATTCATCACAAAGCGCAATCATCTTGTCGTAGAAGCCAACAGCCTCGAATTCGATACGGTTGGCTATACGCGAATAAGCGTCATGCTTGTAATAGGCTTTCAGCACCCGTACGCAACTGGCCTTTTTCCGAAGGTATAGGAAAAATAGGACAAACTGGATGCCCAAAGGGACCATAAACAGTCCAACAGCCCACCAGAAGGCATTGTCATACACGTTGCCAAGATTGATGAACCTGGGCGAAAGGAAATCCAAGACGGGCAAGATACCCAACACCAACATGATACCAAGGAAGAAACAACGCGAAAGCGTCGAAAGCATGGTCTTCTCTTTGCTGAGGAGGTTCTTCAGCCTCGACATGACGGTTTTTTTCATGTTGTCGCATCCAGCACCGTCATTCTTGTTCTTCACATCATTGACGTAGGCATCGTGATATTCCTCGAAATGGTCGCATTCGTCGCTAGGAATGATGGGAATCTCATAAATGATCTTGTGCCAGTATTCCCTCTCGATAGCCTGTTGGACATCGGCCTTCTCTTTCGACATCTGCTCCTGCAAATTCTTGAAAAGATACTCGATGGTGGGCAATCCACCAGCGCTCATGTTCACCTTTGAAATGACCTGGGTGAGCGAAGGCAGAATGGAGGCTTCGGACTCCTTGAATGATCTTTGGCAATACGCCGAAATCTCGTCAAGTTGTTTGCCTGTGGCTTCCTCGGTACGTTGGAGAATTCCCCTCAACAGTTCCGCTGGATAGTAACGCAGATAGTTCAGGTAATAAAGTTTCTTCAGGTTCCTGTGAAGGAAGTTCCGGATGGGATGCGGCTTGGGCGACAACTCCTCGGTATCGTCGATATCGAAACGATCCACATTGACCTGTTTGACAAACTTGTCAACGCGGTACAATTCTTTATCGACAAGCCTAAACGTCTGGTCTGGCTTGGAGTGGTCACCTTCTTCCTTAAAGCTGTTCAGAATCTCATAAGCCACCCGGTTGGTGTCGTTTTTGTCCTCATAACTCATGTCAAAGAACACCGAGGTGGCTCCCATCGACATGTAGAAAGCCTCGTCAGAGCCAGTGCCGTGAATCAAAGGATGGTTGGCATCACAAGCAAGAAAGAGATGCACTAGGCACTGGAGGAGGTATTCGGCTTGGCCCTTCTCGTCCAAACGAGGATAAGAACACTCAGTACGGTTTTGAACATCCTGATACAGAAGCATGTAGTCGTATCCTCGAATGGCTGAGATGTTATGCTGAACCTCTATCTCGTTAAAGAGCTTCAGCATCTTGGCTCGTTCTTCCACCTTACGCGTGTTGATGTCGCACGGCACATAAAGCATCCCGAAGACACACATGCCTTGATGGATATGACCTGGGAGGAAACGCCCCTTCTCCTTTTGGAGCAGTGCGGCAATCGAGGCGAAGACCAGATGCGTAAGCCTCTCGGTGACATCTCCTAGCACGACAATATTAATGGTCTGATAGGGTCGGATGTTGGAAGCCCGCAACTCATCAATGAAATCCTTGGCCTTCCGGACGACGGTTTCCTGAAAGAAATATAGCCGTTTTGCAATCCGTTCAATCTGGCCAGTATCCTCAACATCCACATCGCCAAAAAAATCATCGTACGACAAATCGGTGTAATACCAATAATTGCCATTGATGACAGCTTCCCTGGCAGCTTTCTTCTTGTCCTCTTCCTCAAGTTCTTCCTCCCTGGTCCTTTTGAGTTTCACATTGGCATTCTGTTCGGCATAGTCTTGATCTTCTTCGACCGAGGCATTGTACTCAACCTTGCTTTCGGAATCATCCATAAGCGGTGGAGTCATCTTGTCTGCTTTCGATCGCTCTATGAATACATGGTCGATTTGACTGATGAGTTCCAAGAACTCGTCGCGCCGTTTTGATTTTTTGGTGATATCTAGGATCCAAAGAGGAAGCATGAGGGAAAAAGAGATTAATTGGGTTTACCTAATAAAATTGTGCACGGTGTCGAACTCCTCGCGGACAATGGAGAAGAGCACATTGTAAAGCCTTTTCTCGGAAGGCTTCATGGCGTTCTTCTTCCATTCGATAAGTTTGTTCAATAAAGCCTTATGCTTCTCTTCATAATTCTGTTTGAAAATGGTCTCGCCCGTGACATCTTGGCCATTCACCATGTGGTGTTGACGCAAGATGGCTTGAAGGATGGCCTCGGTGGTCTCGCCAAAACGATAGTTGAAATACAACGAAATGTATTGGGCGAATTGTTCCGTGAATCCAGTGCCTTCAATTTCCTTGAAGAGAGGACGTCCGTTATCCTCTAATTTCAGGACAATCTGACCTGTCTGGGGATGCATCGAGAGTGCTTCAGGCTGTGCAATCTTGAAATAGGTCTTGCACTTCGGATCGGTGAGATACATGGAATCCGTGTATGACTGCATGTCGTATTCGTCGAAATAGAAGAACGGATGTGTCTCTGCACGGAACTCGTCAAGAACGAGCATTTTGGCGAACGAACGGTGCTGTTGCAACACTTCCTCCGGAAGGTCGTCCATGGTGATCTTGCCAAGGAACTGAGCAAAGTCGTGATGGAAGTGGTATTTCTCACGGAAGGAGGCTTTGTCATAGACCATCTTGATCGAGTCGTAGATACGGTAATCACCCAAAGAGAGACCGTATTTAGATTTCAACACAAGTGCAGTATTCTCATCGTCTGCTTTTTCAAACCTATGTTTGGGATTGCCTTTTTGGTAGCCCAGCATCTCAGCGGCCAGATCTTCACTGCCAGCAACAAAGACGATATGTTCCTCTTTCTTCATGACATCGATACGGTTGGCGTTGTAGCTGAAGAACAAGGCGGGATTGAGACTGCGGCGCACATTGTCTTTTTCCTCATTGGTGAGGTCGGCAAAGAAGGATGATATCTTCTTGTTGTCCCATTTTTCCTGAATCTCCTTGCTTTCATGCATCTGCTTATCCAAGATGGTGATGGCCATCGAAAGGAAGTCTTCCACCACCTTCTCGTTGGAACGCTCCAGATTGGGGTTACAGAAGAAGCGGGTTTCGGCGGTCTTCTCTTCCTCTTTGCTCTTGGGATCAACCTTGGTGAAGAACACCTGATACTGTCCGCTCTTTATGGCCTGCACAGTATCGTCGTTTACCGCGTTGTAGATATTGTCGTTAAGGAACTTCTCAAGGTCCTTACGTTCAGGGGTCTCGGCCTCGTCGTGTTGGGCCCTGATGATGGTCGTGTAGAGTTTGCTGAAAATATTGTCGGCAATCCATCCGTTGCCATCGGCGATGGTAGTAAGCTGCGGCAGATACACTGTGGTCACATCCAAGGCAGCGGCACCCATGTCAGCAGAGAGCTTGTTGTAGAGGCGCACTGCCTCGCGGTTCATTTCAGAGGCTTTGTCCTTGAAGCTGGCGATATGTTTCTTCAACTTCGACAACTCATCGTTTTTCTCATCGGTGCAGAAGTCCTTCTTGAGGTCGTGTGCCCACTTGATCATGGCCAGTTCAATGCTTTGGTCAACATACGACTGAAGGGCACTGATATAGTTTTGGATGTCGTCCTTGTTGGAACCAAAGGTCTTTTCCTTGAAATCGACCTTTTGGGCACTTTCACACAACTTTTGCAGTTTTTCTTCCTGTTCCTGGAGGCTGCTTTCCAGTCGCTTGAAGCTGTCCTCTTCCGCTTTGAACTGGGTGGCCATGTACTTTCGGACGGCATCGACGGCATCATGGGCAAAGGTCAGGCCCTTGGAACGGATCCAGCGCTCTGCTTGCGACCAAATGCCTTCGACAATCTTCTTTTTGTAATCGTCGCGTTTATCGGGGTTGTTGGTCTCGTTTCCTATGGCTTTTTGGGCATCCTTCACCATGCCTTGGATCATGCTCAAGTCGAGTTCCGAGTTCAGCTTTTCAGAAGCGGAATCTTGTATCTCGAGGGTGTCTTTCAGCGACCTGATGGCATTGCCGTTGGCGATAACGTTTGCAATGGTTCCCGGGACTTTCCCATCGAGTTCCCTGAACAGCTCCATTACCAAGGCCGGGATCTTGCTCTCTTCCACCTTGGCGTCCTTACCCGACTCGGCCAACAGCCAGCTGCGCAGGATATCTCTTCTCATGCGGAATCGCATGTATTTGTTGAAGTGTTCGTTGGGTTTTTGCAGGGAGACGTAACCCATGGGAACGAGGAAGTTCTCATGATTACGATCCATGATGTCGTTCATATAATTGTCGATATCGCTGCGGAAAGTCGCTCCTGCCTTGCCATGATGCAGGTGGTACAGCATCTCGGCAGTATTGCGGTACATGGTGCGAGTGTTGCCCAGACTGGTACCCTTGTCGGTTTGGATATCCACCGGAATCATGTAATAGAATGGGCAGTAACGCTTGTCGGGATCGATGAGGGAGTAGTCGTTTTGGAAGGCGAGACGGTGCATCACGATGTTCTGCTTCTTGTCGAAGCTCATGGCTTTGAACGCTTCCAATTCAGTGAATACGCCATAGGCATTGAGGGTGTATTTATCCTCGGTGGCGTTGCTGTCGATATACACTTTAGGCATATAGAGTGTCAAAACCAGTTGAGGATCGCCGTTACCCACCACTTGATGGTGGATTTGGTTAAGGTGATATAACACATCGTTCAGAATGCCTGAACCTGTACCGCCCAAGGTACTTCCCACTACCCAATAGTAGATGATGCAGTCCTCGCCACCGACGGTCTTCACATCGTTGAGTGCGGAGACAGCAGCTTGCACCTTGCTCTGAAAATCAGACAGGGAGTGTGCAAAGGCGATACGGCTCTTCATACGGAAAGCTCCCGCACCGAATGCCAGCGGCTGGTCCGGAATCTTAGTAGCTAACTCGGGTGAACAAGCTTCAAGGATGCGCTTGTTGATGAGCGTATTCTGGTCTTGCTTGGCCTCGTAATAGATGGCGCTAGGATTGGCTCGACCCAGATTGATAAGGTCGGTTTGGGGGCTGATGAACGGCACTTTGCCCTGTTCAAAAGTAGCACGGTTACGTTTGTTAGCTTCGTCGATGTCGCGCTGGTCGGTATCGATGAACAGGAACCGGTAGCTGTCGTTCATCGCCTGAAGGCGGCTTTTGGTTGCCGTTGCCTCGGAAAAGCGTTTCTCGTACACTTTTTCCTTGATTTGGGAAACGGTCTGGCACCCAGAGCCTCCCAATCCGATAAAGATGTGTTTTTCGTTTGCCATAGATAAATTTATTAATATTGTTATTACTTATCTTACCATTACCACCTTGACCGAGTGGGTAATCTCACTCCTCGCCCGCCCGCACTGCACTCGTATGGTGGAAGGACCGTCGTAGCTGATCTTGCCCGATAGGGCCTTGCCTTGGGCAACGTATCTCTTGGTGCCTCTCCATGCGAAACAAGGCTTGGTAAACACCAGAAATGGATTTGCTTTTTTCTTCTCAATGAGAAACTGCCATTCGGCATCATCGACTCTGCAACGACCTGTGCCTCCATTGCCCACATGAATCACGGCGGACGGACTCTGTTTGGGCAGACGGACCACCTCATCAATTTGAGTGCCCTCACTGTCATAGAACGTGAAGTTGCCTTTAAAGCAAAGCTTGCGGTTACGGATCATGGAGTGGATCACTCCTATGATGTACAGAAGAATGAGCAAGAGAATGATGACCGTAGCCACGAAAGAAAGGAAGAAAGTGAACAGCCAACGGCTTTCGCTTTTCTTGGTGTTGGGAAGGGGCTTCTTGACCCCCAGGTTGGTGAGCTCGTCGTCGTAAGGCGTAGGCAGGAGAATGCCCAAATTGAGTGTATCATTCAACTGATGGAATCCGATATCACCATGTTTGATCTGACCCAAATCGAGATGCATGACCGAGTCACAAGTAACCGTGTAGTTCTCGGAATTGTTCTCAAACATAAAATCATCGCCCGACAAGTAGGTAGAGTCGATTCGCATCCTAGGATAGAGTTTGCTAGGCTTCCAATGGATGTCGGCGGTCACATTCCCGTCGATATCGGTCTTGGTCTCCAGCCGGATGGGACTCATGCGGTTTTCGCTGTCGATGATAGCCTTCAGTTTGGTCACCATGATGTCGCGCTTCAATTGGTCGAACCACTGACCGATCATCGTACCAGGGCTATCCATGGGGACGATCTCCAAGCCGTTGCCTTCCGTCGGGAACACCTGTTCCTTCAGCTGGTTCAGGCAATAGCCCGATGCCGACGTGTTGACGGGCAAACGCAAGGCGATGCTACGCGTGTAGATGCCATTGGTGGCAGAACTGATGTCGATACCCAACTGGTCGATTTCACCGCTTTTCAGCTTACGCTCGCCTTCACCAAGGACATCGTTGCGGAAATCGGTCAGCAAGATAATGACGTTCACCTTGTACTCCCTGTTGTTCTGCAACACTTTGGCAATCGTAGTGACCACCTTGGGAATGTCGGTATGGCTTTTGAAGCCTTTGGGGTATGAAGGGTCGACATAAAGGTTATGGATGTTTTTGTTCAAGGCCGCCCTGACATCAGAGTCAATGACACCGCAATAGCTCAGCATGTTTTGCGGAGCTTCCGTGCCGAAGGGGATGATGTCGACACGGTCGTTGTCGGGCAGAGCCTGGATGAAAGGCTTCAACGCGTTGATGACGTCATTGCTGTATTGGTTCATTGTTCCCGACACATCCACTGCAAACACATAATGTGCCGGATACTTCATCAGTTCTTCCCGATACAGCTCGGTCAACTGGGGATAGGTCTGCTCAAGATAAGCCAGAGGCGATTGAGCCACAAGAGCCCACGACGACATTGTCATCATGAAAACCAACAATGTCTTGATAATACGTTTTTTCATGTTGTAATGATTATGGTTTTAAAGCGGACAAAATTAAATAACAATTTTATTAATTGCAACTTTTTAAAAAGTTTTCAGCTATTTCTTTTTTCCTTTTTGGTAGAAGTCGCATAGGTCTGTGATCCCACACTCTTCGCACTTAGGCTTTCGTGCCAGACACACATAGCGGCCATGCAGGATGAGCCAATGGTGGGCCTTTGAGATGACCTCTTGGGGCAGGTGTGCCACCAGGGTTTTCTCGGTCTCCAAGACGTTCTTCGAGTTTTTGGTCAGACCGATGCGGTTGGCCACACGAAACACATGGGTGTCGACGGGCATGGCGGGTTGATCAAAGGCCACTGCCATCATCACGTTGGCGGTCTTACGGCCCACGCCGGGCAGCCGCTGCAAGTCGTCGAGGTTGTCGGGGACGACGCCTCCGAAGTCGCGGATCAAGGTCTGGGCCATACCCAGCAGGTTCTTGGCCTTGTTGTTGGGATACGAGATGCTATTAATATAGGTGTAGATCTCCTCCGCCGACGAATCAGCCATGTCTTGAGCCGTCGGGAAACGCCTGAACAAGGCAGGCGTGGTCATGTTGACACGCTTGTCGGTGCACTGCGCCGAGAGGATGAC
>JAEEGK010015823.1_pt1 | contig 16658 bp, 10 predicted proteins | sample 8958771 | NCBI WGS metagenome assembly JAEEGK01 (sample SAMN16246547, study PRJNA631951) | gut metagenome | biome: gut microbiome; feature: rumen; material: SC-attached | host: Bos | place: Iran: Karaj | collected 2018-10 | reverse complement strand
ATGACAGCTGCCATCGAGAATTTCTCGGTCAGCATCAGTGAGGCACCAACGTCGAGCGACATCTCATAGGGTTTCACTGTCATGGCATTCTCTTCTAACGATGTCATGACCTCACCAAGCGAGAAGTAACGCAGTGAACCGCTCACCGAGGCATTGTCGCCAATACGGTAGTAACCGGCGACATAAGCCAGGTCGATGTCGTTTACCAACTGGCGCAACCACGGGGTGTAGTTCAGTGCAATACCAGCACGACTGATACAGAACGGGTACTTTGCCGGATTCCAATACTGTGAGTTGACATCAGGATCGGTGGCAGCACCCACATCACCCATACCTGCTGCACGGGCATCGGGGGCGATGGTCTGCGAAATGACGGCATGCTCAATGGGGTTGAAGTCGCTCTTCGTATCCTGAGCACCGGCCTTTATCCCAACCATGAGGCATAATGCCGTTACCATTATCTTCATTGTTGTCTTCATATTCCTTTATTTATGAGTAAGTATTATTAATTTCTTTGATTTCGACACATAGTTGCTACCATCACAGCTGAGCATCACACGATAGAGATAGACACCGGTTTGCAGACGTCGTCCGCCATCCACAGTCAAATCCCAGTTTACCGTATAGGTGTTGTCTGTCGACACGCCACTGTCGGCATACGACCACAGATGACGGCCACTGGTATCGAAGATGTCGAGCACCACATCCATCTGACTGCCCGTTCTGTCGTGCTGTATGATGAATGACGTGCTGGTAGTGGCAGGATTTTTCAGGCAGTTGACGTCAAAGTTGCCAGGATCGAGCCCCTTCACTACGTTGAAGGTCAGCTCGGAGGTCGACGAATTGTTCAGCACATCCCACGCCCGGAACAGTAACTTATGCTCGCCATACGAGAGTGTTGGAATGCTGAAGCCAACCGTACCCTTGGTATAGCTGCCAAAGTCATACTGGAAATAATCGTTCAGCGAATAGGTCTTCGCCATGTCTCCGTCGATAATCAGCTGCAGGTCATGGCCAATACCACTGCCCGTAGCATTGATGCCATCCTCGTCAGTCAGCTCAGCCACAAAGTATGGTGTAGGATTCACCTTGTCACCATTGGTAAACGTAGGACTGTTCAAATAGCAATAGATGCTCGGTCCCATCTCATTCAGATTTCCCTCACCACTGCCCATCACCAGCTGACTGCAGATGCCACTGGCCGTCTGCGTGTTGTCTTTGGTGGCTGCATAGAGGTTAATGAGTCCTGTTTCCGACGAATAACTGATATCCTTAGGGACGGCAAACGAGAACTTAAAGCGGCCGTTAGTCACTTGGTCAGTACCATTGAATATGACATTGGAACGGTCATAGAAGACGAAAGGTACATCGGCCTCGGAAGTATCGTTCAGCTTACAGGTTATCTTCTCAGCAGCATCGCGCACGATAGCAGTCACCACACCATTGAAGTCACTGACGGCCTGTCCGTCCAATCCAACGATATGTCCACTGACCGTTGCCGTAGAGCCGGCAGACAGTGTCAGCGTCTTTCCACTGGCCAATGGCACCTGGTTGATGGAATCAACCTGAACGCCCAGCACTGGTGCAGCCAGTCGCATGGCAGGATCACCCAACAGGGAATACTGCATGCGGTTAGCCGAGCGGTCTGTATTATAGATCGGCCTGCCAGCGCTGTCATAGCCTGAGAAGACACCGGTAGCCACCAGCTCGTTCTTGGTTAGTCGCACGGCCTCACCAATAGGTAAGGTGCGTCCGTTGGCAGTCTTACTGAACAGGTGACGTGTAAAGCCCATATTCATCAGGAAGTTCTGGGGCTGGTACACGGTGCGTGTCGTACCATAGAAGGCCACAGCGCCACCTTTCTTGTTAAACATGGCGGTTTCACCGATATTCTCTTCCTGACCATCGAAGGGCATGATGTCACACGATGCCGTCATCCAAAGGGGCAGACGCGACGAGGTATTCTCAAAGTCTGCCAGTCGCAGCACATATTCGTGTGAGACTGCCGCAGGTCCGCCATGTCCTGAATAGTTCATCAACAAGGCACCCTGCTGCATCTGCTGACGGATGAGTCGCGTCACATCGGGATAGCTGTTGCCCGTCGACGAGCTCACACGGGTATAGGCATCCCACATGATACGTTTCACCTGATAGGTGGGATAAGCCTGTTCCACCATTTTAGCCACATTGTCGGCGTCCTGCATGTGGGCATTCTGGTTACCGTCATCGCCCATGAAGCAGAGCTGGTTCTGCCAAGCTCCGGCATTGTCATTCTGCGTATAGCTCACGATCTTATCTACAACCACCTGGGCATCATCGGCCGTACGTGCCGATATTCGTCCCACGGCAACGTCGGGTTTTCCTACCAGCACATTTCCACCCTCATCGTCGTCAAGCAGGCAGAAATAGTCATCGCTGACATAGCACGTGGTGGCGTTATAGGAGTTCTCACTCTCATAACAAAGCAGGAAGTCATCGGGGGAATAGGCTGTCCAGCTGCTGCTCAGCATACGGTTGTCCCATGCTCCGTCGCCCATCAGCAGAAGGTAGCGGGGCAGATCGGCGTCGTTCTCAGCACGATCGTAGAGCATCTTCAGATACCGACGATAGGCGTTGGCATCGGGAGTACCACTGGAGAACTCATTGAACAGCTCATCGGCAGGAACAATCCGCACACGCAGGGTATCCTGCTGTTCGTGCAGGGTCTTCAGACGTTCTGCCTGTGTCAGCAACTTCTGCGTGGTAGGAATGATGATGACCATATCAACAGCCGTATCGGCATGATGATCCTGATTGGTGATGCCATAGACATAGTCGGGTGTTGGGAACGTGCCGCCACTGAGGTCGGGGGCCGGAGCCGCTTCCTCCGTATGGAAGGCGATATAGTCCAGACGGGCCGTTCCCGTTGTAGTATTTGTAGCCAGCGTCACCTTATTGCTGGTCTGAACATTCTTGACGTTGACGATGCTGGTGGCCTGACGCATGTGGTCATAACTGCCACTGGCAGGAATGGTCAGCGTATCAACAGGGGTGTCATTCACACTGACATACACCTGGGCAGCGACATCAGCAGTAACCACAATGGTCATCTGGGCCTCACTGGCAGCCACCTTGGCAGGTACGTTGAACGTACGGCTGTTGGCAGCAGTGATGGCTGTGGCATCATACAGGTTACGACCACCGTGGAACCAGGTAAAGTCATCGACTTCATAAAGGGCATTATAATCATCGGCCGACGGATAGAATGAATCCAGGAATGCCTTTTCCTCTACCGTCTGGGCCTCAGCATCATTTTCTGTAAGGAAATAGTAGCCAGCTGTTGCATAGGGGTTGCGCACACGGTTGTTTTTACTGTCCCACGTCACTGGTCCTATGGCATAAAACAGCCTGCGGCCATTCACCGTACATGTCGGCACTTCCTGAAGGTCGTCGGTTTCTGCCAGATAGTCTCCCGTCAGCTGTTCAGGCTGCAGGGCACCACCATAGCCATAAATCTTCACCTTATTGATATCTGAGAAGCCTGCCTTCTTCACCAGTTCCGATGTCAGCTGATAGACACCCGTCGAAGGGACGCTGATTTTCACCCATCGGCCACTGGCCAGCACGGAATGGTCGGCATACCGCGAGGCGGCAGAAGTATGACGGCTGATGGCAGAGGCTCTGTTCCGTGCCTCTCGCTTCTCACTTTTCACCTCAAGCATAAAGCTCACCAGCTTCTGGTATTTCCCGTCGCGATAGACTAACGGCAGGAGCGATACGGTCAGCTCACCCTGCTTCCTGTCGACGCTAAGCAGCTGCGACACTTCAGGCATTGCAGGCAAGGGAGCAGAGGTGATGCGGTAATAACGCTCCACATCGGCCTTGCTCATCGGAATGAATTCAGGATATTGGATGGAGATGGTATACGTGGAATCAGCATAGTTGCTACCCAAAGGCAGCTTATGCGTAAACATCGGCAACAGCGAATCAATCCTGACCTCATCGGCTGTCAGGTTGAAAAAACGCTGGGCGCTGGCAGTCAGCGTCGCCAACAGGATTCCTATACCTATTATTATATATCTTCTCACTTACAATTGAATTCCAATACTTTTCGTTCTTCAAGCCACCCTTCCAGATGGTCGTCGATATGTACAGGTCCCACACCCACGGGAGTGCCCGTATACAGCAAATCACCCGTCTTCAGCGTGAAATACTGCGAGATGTAGCTGATGAGCTCGTCGACCTTATAGAGCATATCACTCGAACAGCCTTCCTGCACCGTCTGACCGTTGATGTCCAAATGGAAGTGTATCGCCTGGATGTCGCGAAACTTCTCCTTGGGCACCCACTCACCGATAACAGCCGAGCCATCGAAACCCTTGCAGAGCTCCCACGGATGACCGTTCTGGCGAGCCTCACGCTGCAAATCGCGGGCGGTGAAGTCGATACCCACGGTGACAGCGTCATAGTAACGGTGGGCAAAGCGTTCTGGAATGCTCTTGCCCAACCGGCAGATCCGTACCACCAGCTCCGTCTCGTAATCCACCTGTTCTGACCAGTCGGGGATGAAGAAGGGCTTGTGATCCTTCAACAATGCCGAGTCGGCCTTGGTGAATATGACGGGCTTCTCTGGTTTATATAACGCGCCATCCAGCTCTTTATTGTGCTGAATGTAATTCATTCCAACTGCAAAAATCTTCATAATCGTCTCTTTTTGCGGCAAAGGTACAAAAAAATCTATATTCTTAATTCCTATTTCTTAATTAATTTGTAACTTTGCAGCGCAATGAAGAAGATTCTGACATTATTAGGACTGCTGCTGACACTTGCCATCCATGCACAGAGCCAGCGTGACCCACGGAGTATTCACATGATGGGTATTCCTGTGGAGGGGCCTATCGACTCACTGCGTCAAGCCCTCGCGACTGCTGATTTTGCTGAATGGGGACAGTCGGACGACGGTGAGGATTATTATTTCCGTGGCAACTTCTATGGCATTCGCGCCAAACTCATGGTCAGCATCACGCCTGAGACACGGCTGGTCAATTCGGCCTATGTCACCATTGGTCCGTACAGCACCGAACAGATGTTGGAGAAAAACCGCCAATACTTCATTTACAAGCTGGAACAGGATTACGGCCATTTCGACCAACGTGACGACACCTGGTATTATATCGACGACTTCGGTAGTATCAAACTGTCAGTGGTCGACAACGACAATGGTTCTCGCGACATCCGCATCCTGTTTCTGAACACGGCTCCTTTCTACAAGGATGCCCTCTGCATGGGTCTGCGAAGCGGTGTCCAGGAGGTCGTCACAGAGAATGCTGTGGCTGAAGACCAGTTTATGCACTTCCACGAAAACGGGATGATTGACAATCCTGACCTGGTGGAGCGCGTCTATAACCGTTTCGGCTATCTGCTGCAGGCTCGCATGAAGGAAAAGGACGGTTTCAGCACGGTGGTCTACGACTACGACCAGCAATTCCGACTCATCCGGCGTACGCTGACCAACCAGCAGGCTGGCATCAGCTACATCAACGACTACACCTATAATGAGCAGGACGAAGCACTTACACAATACCAGAAGGTTTACGACAAGTCGGGCGAGTGCATCATGACCATCAACATGACCAACAGCTATATCACCCGCGACGACAATGGCAACTGGACCAGCAACTCGCTGACGCTGAACTATTGGGAGAAAGACAGTAAGACTCAGCAGGTTACCGTTCTGCAACGACGCACCATCGCCTATTGGGAATAGTTAAACATTCTTAATATTCCACGCTCCAAATAACAACGAGTGTCAATTTTCACTACCTTTGTTTCACTAAAAACCAAAGGCTATGAAACGATACTATTATTTGACACTCCTCGTATGCTCACTCATGATGCTGACATCATGTGAGAAAAGCCTCGAAGTGGCCAGCACCACCGAGGGGAACAGTCTGCTGACTGTTCAGACACGCGCCGAGTCGAACACCGCAAAGGTCAGCTATCCTGTCACCGTCTATGCCATGAATGGTGATGGAGAGTGTGTCAAGCGCCAGCAACTGTTGTCCGACAACGACCAGCTGTCGATGGACCTGTCACCTACAACCTATCAGATATATGCCATCGGTGGTGCCACTGAGGGCGACTATACCCTGCCCACACAGGCCAACGCCACTGCGACGTCTGCAGTGACGCTGAACAGCGAAGCGACACACGGCGACTTGATGACAGCTCATAACACCATCAATCTTTCCGACAACGAGTCGACAACACTGACGCTGACCATGTCAAGAAAAGTCATGCACCTGCAAGACCTCGTCATCAAGAATGTTCCAACGACAGTGGATGCCGTCGCAGTAGCCTTTACGCCCATCTATGACAATCTGCTATTAAACGGTGACTATAGTACCACCAGTTCCGAACAAGCTGTCACACTGACTGAGCAGGCTGACGGCACCACGTGGCAGATTACTGACGACGAGTTGTACATGCTGCCTGCCTCCGACGATGCCACCATCACCGTGAAGTTCACCACAGGCACCAGCGTCAAAAGTTTCGCATACAGTTGTCCGCAACCTTTAGAGGCCAACAAGCATATCAGCATCACGGGAACCTATACTGGCACTGGCGAGCTCACCCTGACAGGCACCATCACGGGAGCCACATGGAATGGCACCACCACCATCGAATTCACCTTCAACAGTTCTGGCAGCACTACAGTCGACAGCAACAACAGTGGTGGAGACAATAACGACAACAACGGCGACTCCAACAACACAGGAATTGAGGAGGGGGATGCGCCAGCAGTGAACACGCTTTATAAGGATTGCTTCGTACTGAGTACCGAAGACGATGATACTGGCGAATACGTAATCGTCACCCTTTTGCATAAATTGGAATTACAAATTGAAGGTAGCCAATATGAAACACAAGAAGCTTTAGAAACAGAAATCAACGCTTCCCTTCCAACCTTTGACATCAACGGCATCACTGGCTGGCGATTGCCTACAGAAAGTGAGCTGAGCAGTATCCCTTCTGGCGTAGTAAATAACATATTGCGTCATAGTACTATAGAAAATGCCATCGAGATATCAAATAAATGCTATTATTATAGTGATGGCACCAACATAAAATGTGCCCTGCTTTACCCAAGCTTTTCTATTCGAGACTATAGTTCAGGTGAAAGCCTCCGTCCTGTAACCACTGTGACATTCAAAAAATAGGTACGCAGCGGACGCTGAGCCTACACGCAGCGGGCGCTGTGCGAATACACGGCGGGCGCTGTGCCTATCCGCAGCGGACGCTGAGGGTTAGCCCGTACGACACTGTCGCCCTGTTTGCACGCCACAAACACCCCGTTTGCACGGCACTTCCTCCCCGCTTGCACGGCACTTCCTCCCCGCTTGCACGGTCCTCCTGGGCCAGAAGGTGCCATCTTCCCAACCCGAAGGTACGATATGCGGCATTTCAATCTGCGTCTCGGGAATGAAAATGAAGGTACTTTCGCTCGAAAAAGAAAAGAAAAACAAGTTTTCTTTTTGCTTTTTCCTCGCTTATTCGTACCTTTGCAGTGAAATATGGCACAGGAGCAGATACAAGGACAGGAACAGCGTCTGGAACAGCAGTTAAAGCAGACGCAAACCATCACGCACCAGCAGTTATTGCAGGCGATGCTCACCGAGTTGCCCATTGCCCAGCTACACGAACGCATCAATGCGGAGATGGACGACAATCCGGCCTTGGAAATATCTTCCGAAGACCCGATAGAGAACCTGGACAACGTGGATCCCTTAGACCCTTTGGACAATCAGGACGCCACCGACAACAAAGACTCGTACGAGCAGGAAGAACGCCAGTCGGCCCTGGATGCCGCCTTGGAATCTATCGGCCGCGACGACGAGGATTTGCCCGTCTATCATGGTGGACAGTCGTTGCAAGAGGAACGCGAGGAGATAGTCTACGGACAGACCACTTCGTTTATCGACCTGCTGACAGAACAGATGAATATGGCCAACCTGACGGAGCGCGAGCATAACGTGATGGAGTATCTGATAGGCTCGCTCGACGACGACGGCCTGCTACGCAAACCTCTTGACAGCATCAGCGACGAGCTGGCCATCTACCATAACATCAACGTCACCACCGACGAAGTGGAGCACGTGCTCCACCTGTTGCAGGAGTTCGATCCTGCCGGCATTGGCGCTCGCACCCTGCAGGAATGTCTGCTCTTACAGGTTCAGCGTCGCGACCCCTCACCACTCAAGACACTGATGGAGAAGGCCCTGAACGACTATTTCGACCGATTCACCAAAAAACACTGGGATGCCCTGCAGCAAGGTCTGAAGCTGAACGACCTGCAGACCGAGATGCTGATAGCAGAGCTACGGAAGCTGAATCCCAAGCCCGGTGCATCCATCAGCGAGACGATAGGCCGCTCGTTGCAACAGATTACCCCCGACTTCATCGTCGACACACACAGCGATGGCACCATCACCTTCTCGCTGAACAGCGGTGAAGTGCCTGAACTGGCCGTATCGCCATCGTTCGTCGAGGCCTTGAAAGACTATCAGGCCAACCAGAAGCAGCAAAGCCTGCAGATGAAGGAGGCCATGATCTATACCAAGCGGAAACTGGAGGCTGCCATGGGATTCATCGAAGCCATCCGTGTCCGTCAGCAGACGCTGACTGCCACGATGCGAGCCATCATCCATTGGCAGCATCGCTTCTTCGAAGACGGCGACGAGGCATCGCTGCGCCCCATGATCCTGAAGGATATCGCCGAGCGTACAGGCTACGACGTAAGCACCATCTCGCGTGTGTCGAAATCAAAATATGTACAGACACGTTGGGGCACCTTCCCGCTGCGCTATTTCTTCAGCGACAGCTACGTGACGGAATCAGGAGAAGAGCTGTCGACACGTGAAATCAAGGCGGCCCTGCGTGAGCTCATCGAACACGAGGACAAGCGCAAGCCCCTCAGCGACGACGCGCTGAGACAGTTGCTGACAGAGAAAGGCTACCCCATCGCCCGACGTACGGTGACCAAGTATCGCGAACAAATGGGCATTCCCATCGCCCGCCTCCGAAAATAATATTGTGTTCGGCGGTTCCCCCGCCAAAAAGAATAGAGTGTTCGGCGGTTCCCCCGCCGAAAATAAACAAAAGTAATGAAACAACAAAAGCAAATTATCCTGACCGCCCGACTGCTGAGCATGCTGTTCACGCCGTTCTACCTGCCCATTGTCGGCATCGCCCTGCTCTTCCTGTTCAGCTACCTGAACATGTTTCCCTGGTCGTACAAAATCCAGGTGCTGGTACTGGTCTACCTGTTCACCATCCTCCTGCCCTCGTTGCTCATCCACCTCTACCGCCGCTATCAGGGCTGGAACCTCATTGAACTGGGACACCGCGAGAAGCGTATGATACCATACATCCTCTCCATCGTCAGCTACTTCACCTGCGTCTACGTCATGGAACAGCTGCACATGCCGCACTTCATGGGTTCCATCATCGTGGCAGCACTGGCCGTACAGATCTTCTGCGCACTCATCAACGTATGGTGGAAGATTTCCACCCATACGGCAGCCATTGGCGGAGTGGCCGGCGCACTCTTTGCCTTTGCCTATTATCTGGGCTTCAACCCCATCTGGTGGCTTTGTCTGGTCATCATCGTTGCCGGCATGGTAGGCACCAGCCGCATGATTCTGCGCCAGCACTCCCTCTCGCAAGTCGTTGGCGGCTTCTGCGTCGGCTTCGTCTGCGCCGCCGTCGCCATCTTATTCATTTAATTGCCGTCATCACATTATTATGATATAACGAAGAAAAGAAACAATGAAACCAATCGTTAGCATCATCATGGGCAGCACCTCTGACCTGCCCGTCATGGAGAAAGCCTGCCAACTGTTGAACGACATGCAGGTACCGTTTGAAGTCAACGCCCTCTCGGCACACCGTACACCAACCGAGGTAGAGCAGTTTGCCAAGAATGCCAGTCAGCGTGGCATCCGCGTCATCATTGCTGCTGCTGGTATGGCTGCAGCACTGCCTGGCGTCATTGCCGCCAACACCACACTGCCCGTCATCGGCGTACCCATCAAGGGCATGCTCGACGGTCTCGACGCCATGCTGAGCATCATCCAGATGCCGCCGGGCATCCCCGTAGCCACCGTTGGCGTCAACGGTGCCATGAATGCTGCCATTCTTGCCGTCGAAATGCTGGCCCTCAGCGACGAGGCCATTGCCATACGTCTAAGCAGTTACAAGGAAAGCCTGCGTGCCAAGATTGAAAAGGCCAATAAGGATTTAGCAGAAGTGAAATATGAGTACAAGACGAATTAGCAGCGTTGTCCACGTCGGCAACATCGCCATTGGCGGTGACAATCCCATCCGCATCCAGTCGATGGCGACGACCGACACCAACGACACCGAAGGCAGTGTGGCCCAGGCCAAGCGCATCATCGATGCTGGCGGCGAACTGGTGCGTTTCACCACGCAAGGTACCCGCGAAGCCGAGAACATGAAGAATATCTCGGCCCGTCTGAAGGCCGATGGCTATACAACACCCCTCGTGGCCGACGTCCACTTCACGGCACATACCGCCGACGTGGCCGCACAATACTGCGAGAAGGTACGCATCAATCCAGGCAACTACGTCGACCCGGGCCGCACCTTCAAGCACTTGGAATACACCGACGAGGAGTATGCCGAGGAACTGAAGAAGATTGAGGCGAAGCTCGTGCCTTTCCTGAATATCTGCAAGGAGCACCATACCGCCATCCGCATAGGCGTGAACCACGGCTCACTCAGCGATCGCATCATGTCGCGCTATGGTGATACCCCCGAGGGTATTGTCGAAAGCTGCATGGAATTCCTGCGCATCTGCCGCCGCGAACATTTCGACGATGTAGTCATCAGCATCAAGGCCTCGAACACCGTCGTGATGGTCACCACCGTCCGCCTGTTGGTGAAGACCATGGACCAGGAAGACATGCACTACCCCCTGCACCTCGGCGTCACAGAAGCCGGCGAGGGTGAGGACGGCCGCATCAAGAGTGCCGTAGGCATTGGCGCCCTGCTTACCGAGGGCATTGGTGACACCATCCGCGTTTCGCTCTCCGAAGAGCCCGAATGCGAAATCCCCGTTGCCCGTAAGCTCGTAGACCTCATTCCCCTCTGCACCCGTCTCCGTGCTGAAGCTGAAGCCTCCATCCACGACGACACCATCACCCTTGATTTATCAAGTGTTTCGCAGTTCTCCCGTGAAGACTGGGAAACGCTCCAGCTCACCGCTGCCATGGCCGTCGGCGCCCTGCTCATCGACAAGAAAGCCACCAACCTCGTTATCCGCCTGGCTCCGATGCCTGCAGCGCAGCCCAATGTTCAATCTTCAATGTTCAATGTTCAATCTTTGTCCGACGCCATCCTTCAGGCCGCCCGCATCAAGTTCACCAAGACGGAATACATTTCCTGTCCTGGCTGTGGCCGCACGCTCTACAACCTTCAGGACACCATCGCCCGCATTAAAGCAGCCACCAGTCACCTGGTAGGCCTGAAGATTGGTATCATGGGCTGCATCGTGAATGGTCCTGGCGAGATGGCCGATGCCGACTACGGCTACGTGGGTGCCGGACGCGGCAAAATCTCCCTCTATAAGCAGAAGGTCTGTGTGGAAAAGAACATCCCCGAGGAAGAAGCCGTCGACCGCCTACTGCAGCTGATTGCAGAAGACAGGAAGAATTAAAAGTTCACAAAGCTTTCCTATAGCATCTGTGTTTGCGGTTAATATGGGCATCCAGATATTGCCACTGCGACAGCACACCCTCGTTGCTCTCCATCTGTGGTCCCGTTTCTGCCCATTCGAAATTATAACGTTGAAACCATTGTATCAAGTCGTCGAAGATGATCGAGTTAGCACCCTTCGCACGGTATTCGGGCAGCACGCCTATCAGCAACAAGTCGACGACGTCGGTCTTGTGCCACTTCAGCGTACGCAACAAGTGCCACCAGCCGAAGGGTAGCAGACGACCGTCACGCGTCTTGCGTAATGCCGAGGTGAACGACGGGAAGGTAATGCCAAAGCCCACCATCTTGTGCTCCGGTGTATTCCAGTCCTCAACGGCAGTCACCAAATTTAGGTCGGCAATCTTGATATATTGGTTTACCAGCTGGTTAATCTGACGGTCGCTCAACTGCGAATAGCCGTACAAATCTTTATAGGTAGCATTGATGATATCAAACACCTCACGACCCTTACCGCCACTCAGCAGTTCCTTACGGGTAAACTTCTTCACCTGCAGATTATAGCGCTTGCCAATCATGGCAGCAATCTTATGGAACTTGTCGGGCACTCGCTCGGGCACCTTCACCCTGCACTCTACGTAGTCGTTGTCTTTCTCGAAGCCTAATGTCTCGATATGGGTGACGTAATAGGGATAGTTATAGTTGACATACATCGTGGTGTCGCAGTCGTAGCCTTCGATGAGCAGACCCTCGCGATCCATATCGGTGAAGCCCAACGGACCGGCAATTTCCGTCATGCCACGCTCAAGGCCCCACTGCTCTACTGTTTCCAGCAGCTTCTTCGAAACCTCAACGTCGTCCACGAAGTCGAACCAGCCGAAGCGTACCTGCTTCTTATCCCACCGCTCGTTAGCACGACGGTTGATGATGGCAGCCACACGTCCTACGGCCTGGCCGTCGCGGTAGGCCATAAAGTATTCGGCCTCGCAAAAATCGAAGGCAGCATTCTTATCGCTGCGCAGGGTGTTCATCTCATCAGAGAACAGGAACGGTACTGCGTGTGGGCAGTCACGATATAAATCATATTGGAACTGTACGAACTCCTTGAGTCCCTTCAGTCCTTCCATTCGTCTTATTTCTATCACTTTTTCCATTCTGCCTGCAAAAGTACAAAAAAAGTGGAAACCATGCAAGGAGTTTCCACTTTTTTTGTACTTTGTCCCGTAGGCTGCGATTTTATCGCAGCAAACACAACGCTTACTTCACGACGACGATACGGCCATTGCGGATATACATGCCTGGAGCAGAGGGCTGTTTCACACGGCGTCCCTGCAAGTCATGCCACACCTCATTTCTCATTCCTAATTGCTCTTCCCTCTTTTCTGTTACACCTGTGGCATTAGGACCAGGCTGCAGTCCGATGACAGCTCGTTGCGCCCAACGGTAGCCCTCCCATAGGTAGGCACTGTCAGGATCATCGGGGTTAGCCAGCGTCAGTTTGAAGAACCCGTTGCTATTGCCATTCCAGCCCCAGTTAATGTGGAAGTAGCCGTCCTGATAACCGTCAACCACAAAGACATGACCGCTACCCGTTAGTTTCTTACCAGAATAGAGTACAGGTCGTCCGGCAGCCAGCTCGTCGTATATCAGCTCGTCCCAGTCGATGAGATGCGTGATATGGTCCTTGTCCTCGTAGTCGCTGCTGAACCCGAAATACTGCGCCAGATAGCGTCCAATGGTGTAGGCTCCCGAATTGATGTCGTAGTCCATCTCAGCAGCCTGCCCGCAGTAACGCATCAGCTTCGCTACGGCGTATGCCGACTCGCTATGGTCGAAGATGTCCTCATAGTCATCATGCATCATGTCATAGTCGAACATGGTGGGTGGCAAAGCTTCCAGTTGCAAGCCCAGCGTCTCGGTGGTATATCCGGGAACCTCGGCAGTCTCGATAGGTGCCGACCAGTATTTCAGTATCTGCGCCATCGCTGTAGCTACACAGCCCGTAGCGCAATGCGCCCCCTCATCATACTCTGGTGCCATTAGGTTGAAGGGCAGTCGCTGTCCCCAGCGGGTAGTCACCATAGGGGCAATATACTCCGCACGACGTGGTGTACGATGAGCCTGTGCCCTACCCTCACACAACATTTTAGCTTCGTACGTCATCTGGCCAAGCCACTCCTGCATCACCGGCGGCAGGGCATCGGCAGTGACGACAACGGTTCCGTTTGTTACGACAGAATCGCAACCCACCCTTTCGCCAAGCCAGCCTTCGTCGCTAAATGCCACCACATGGCCATCCACCTCAATGCGATAACCCGTACCCACGGGTACATTATTAATAATAAGGGGCTCTTGAGCCAGCGCCGCCAGCCTCAGCAATACCATCCCCAATAGCAATAATCCTTTCTTCATGCCGCCAAAGGTACAAAAAAAGTGGCAACCCCACAAGGAGTTGCCACTTTTTTTTGTTATCTGTCCTGTAAACTGCGATAATATCGCAGTAAACACAACACGCTTACTTCACGACGACCGTCTTGCCATTGTGGATGTACAGACCCTTCGTGGTAGGCTTCTGAACCTCCACACCGCTGGTGGTGTACCACTTGCCTTCGCCGTACTTGTCAGCGTTGACCATCTGGATGCCGTCAGCGCCAGGAACAGCCACGCCAGTAATGTCACCTGTTTCAGCATTATAGGTGAACGTGATGGTATAGGTACCAGCTGCAGGAATCTCCACAGACAGATTGTCTACATCTGGCATCCACTGGGTACCATTCTTCACAATCTTATACAAGATACCCGTTTGAGCCTCAAAGACAACACCCGTGTAGACCTTCTCATAAAGTCCGGTCTCTTCGTTCTTTGTCATCTGGTTAGCCTCAGCTGTAGGATTCCAAGCAGTGCCAAACAGTTCGTCTGGGTCACCACCACCCTTCTCGCCAATACAACCAGCGACAACATAGGTATCCTCAGTGGGCTCAGGAGCTGCCTCGCCAGTAATGGTCACTGTCGAGAAGTCTGCAGCAACGCTAATCTTATAGGAAGTACCCTCCTTGACAGGCTTCAGCACGATGGTACCCTCAACCTTCGTCAGTGGCATGGCTTCATTGAGCGTGACATACTGATCACCCTGGCCAATAGCGTAGCGGTGGTTAGTATTGAAGTCCTCCCAGTTAGGATCAGCAGATTCCTCTTCCTCAGTCAACTGCTTGTCAGAGAATGCAAAGTACAATGTTTTTGTATTATTAATCTCGCACTCATAAGCTTGAGTCTCTGCATTGAAGGGCATCTCGGTCATAGCCGTACGACTCCATTCGTTCATATCACCAATCATGTAGAACTTAGCAATCTCAGGAGCGTTTTCGTAGGTAATGGTCCAGCGAGGATCACCCAGCGTCTCAGGAGCAGTAGCACCCACTGCCAAAGTGAACACACCACCGAAATCAACAGGATCAACAACACTTGTGAAGGCCATCACACCAGCAACGCTGTTCTGAACGGGCTCAGCCTCATCACCAGTAGACTCGTTAGCACTCGTGTCGGCATCCTCGAAGTTGAAAGCATTACCATCAATTATCCAAGTCGGATTGGCACCACTCTGACCACCATTCATACCCTTGATGGTCTGGCCGCTCTTACCACAGTTCACGAATACGTTGTTCTGAACATCATAGGTCAACCACGCCTGGTTGCTCTGACGATGAGAGAAGAAGTTCTTGCCCTTTGCCAGGTTGTACATCGTGTTGTTATGGAAGAAGAAGGTCTGTATAGCCTCAGCATTCCACTCTGTAACCTTTTGGCCACCCTGTGAACTATAGAACGACTTCGTGGTAGCTGTCAGAGCATAGAACGTTGAATTCGTCACTGTCAACGTTGTGGCAGTACTACCCTTTGTATAGTCAATCGTCGTAGCATCACCAGCCTGTTCAACGAAACAGTTGTCAACAGTCAACGTACCGTAATAATTCTTACACTTACTGTAGAACAGGGCCTTATTCAGACCTGTTACCTTCAGACCAGTAATAACTACGTTTGCTTCCGTCCACTCAGTAGGATCTGTAATCTCAGCATATTCTACCATGTTGCCGGTCAATCCGCTGGCATCAACAGTTGCACCGTTACCATTAATCGTCACGTTCCTGGGAGCAACAATAGGATCTGTCACTGTGTACGACTTCTCACCATCCAGAGTAATGGTGATATCACCTAACTTGTCACCCTCTGCGATGGCAGCAATCTTACCAGCTACGGCAGCAGAGATGTTACCGTCGGTGATGTCGGCATCTGCGATTTCAATGTTAACAGGAGCCTTAGTAAAGGTTGCACTGACCACAACTGCATCGGCAGGCATAGTGAACTGTCCATCAGTAACCAGAACAGCCTCGTTGGAGGTGACACATGTCACAGTAATAGTCTCCAGCTCGTAACCAGTAGCAGGCGTAGCAGTAACAGTCACTGTTGTACCCTCAGCAGCGAGAGTAGGATTAGCCGTTACAGTACCGTTCTCAATACCATCGGCAATCGTGACGGCATAGCCAGTAACAGGGGTCACTGTCCAGCGTGGGTCGCCGGGGAATGGATTAGGAGCTGTAGTAACATCAACCATAGTGAACGAACCACCGAAGTCAACAGGATCAACAACACTTGTGAAGGCAATGATACCAGCAACGCTGTTCTGTACGGGTTCAGCCTCATCACCAGTAGACTCGTTAGCACTCGTGTCGGCACCTTCGAAGTTGAAGACATTACCACCGATGGTCCAAGTCGGATTGGCACCACTCTGACCACCATTCATACCCTTGATGGTCTGGCCGCTCTTACCACAGTTCACAAATACGTTGTTCTGAACATTATAGGTCAACCACGCCTGGTTGCTCTGACGATGAGAGAAGAAGTTCTTGCCCTTTGCCAGGTTGTACATCGTGTTGTTATGGAAGAAGAAG
>JAEEGK010015821.1_pt1 | contig 16659 bp, 11 predicted proteins | sample 8958771 | NCBI WGS metagenome assembly JAEEGK01 (sample SAMN16246547, study PRJNA631951) | gut metagenome | biome: gut microbiome; feature: rumen; material: SC-attached | host: Bos | place: Iran: Karaj | collected 2018-10 | reverse complement strand
CATGGCATTGTAGGAGACGGAGTTCACGAGGGCGATGGTGGGCATGAAGAAAGCGACGCTGATGCTGTACAGGATGAACAGCGGGGCGAACTGGACGTTGGCGCCGGCCGTCATGCAGTACACGCCGGCTCCGGCCATGAACAGGCCGGCGAAACCGTGGCACAGGGAGAGCACTTTCTGGGCTTCCATCCTGCGATCCGCCAGGATGCCCATGAGGGTGGGCATGAAGATGGACACGATGCCCTGCATCGCGAAGAACCATTTGATCTGGGATCCGAGGCCGATGTTGCCCAGATAGCGGCCGAGGGACGTGAGGTACGCACCCCAGACGGCGAATTCCAGGAACAGCATCAGAATCAGTTTGAAGGTTACGGGTTTGATTTTCATCGCGCGTTATGGTTTGGTTATTGTTTCAACATCGTACAAATGTACGAAAATTTCCGTAACTTTGACGGTTGAAAATAGAATAGATGTTCCAGTTCAGACGCACAGCCCAGGATCCCCAGTCCGCCGCCCGCGCGGGCGTGATCTCGACCGACCACGGCGAGATCCATACTCCCATCTTCATGCCCGTAGGAACCGTCGGTTCCGTCAAAGGCGTGTATCACAGGGATTTGGAGGAGGATATCAAGGCTGAGATCATCCTCGGGAACACCTATCATCTCTATCTCCGTCCCGGCCTGGACACGCTCCGGAAGGCCGGCGGACTGCACAAGTTCGAACATTGGAACCGGCCCATCCTGACGGACAGCGGAGGCTTCCAGGTCTTCTCCCTGGCGCCGATCCGCAAGCTCACGCCCGAAGGCTGCCGGTTCGCCTCCCACATCGACGGTTCCCGGCATACCTTCACCCCGGAGAACAACGTGGACACCCAGCGTGTCATCGGCGCGGACATCATCATGGCCCTGGACGAGTGCTGCCCGGGCGATGCCGATTTCCGGTACGCCGCCAAGTCCCTCAAGCTCACGCAGGGCTGGCTCGAGCGTTTCGCCCGCCATTTCGACGAGACGGAGCCCCTGTACGGCTACGGCCAGACCATGTTCCCCATCATCCAGGGCTGCGTGTATCCGGAACTGCGCAAGCAGGCCGTGGACCATGCCCTGTCGCTGGACAATGCGAACCGCGGCGGCTACGCCGTCGGCGGTCTCGCCGTCGGAGAGCCCACCGAGAAGATGTATGAAATGCTGGAGGTGACCTGCCCGCTCCTTCCGGCGGACAAGCCCCGCTACCTGATGGGCGTCGGCACGCCGGCGAACATCCTGGAGGGCATCGCCCGCGGCATCGACATGTTCGACTGCGTGATGCCTACCCGCAACGGCCGCAACGGCATGCTTTTCACCTGGAACGGCGTCATGAACATGCGCAATTCCAAATGGACGGACGATTTCTCCCCGCTGGATCCCACGGGCACGTCCTTCGTGGACCACACGTACACCCGGGCATACCTGCACCACCTGTTCGTGGCGAAGGAGATGTTCGCCGCGATGGTGGCCACCGAGCACAACCTCGCGTTCTATCTGGACCTGGTCCGCACGGCCCGCCGCCACATCGAGGCAGGGGACTTCGCGGCCTGGAAGGACGGAATCGTCAACACCTTGATGCAACGGCTGTAATGGAAATCAAGAAACTGGACAAATATATCATCGGGAAGTTCATGGGGTCGTTCTTCGTCGCCCTTGCCTTGCTGACGCTCATCGTGATCATCTTCGACGTCAGTGAGAAGATCGAGAACTTCGTCCAGAAGGAAGCGCCCCTCAGGGCCATCGTCGTGGACTATTACCTGAACTTCATCCCGTATTTCATGAACATGTACAGCCCGATGGTCGTGTTCCTGACGGTGATTCTGTTCACGTCCAAGATGGCGCAGAACTCCGAGATCGTCGCCATCCTGTCCTGCGGCGTCAGTTTCCATCGGATGATGGTGCCTTACATGGTGTCGGCCCTCATCGTGGCCCTGCTGTCGCTCGGCCTCGGTTTGTGGGTGATACCACGGGCGAACGGGACACGGGTGGAGTTCGAGCAGAAATACAACCCCCGCGCAAAGGTCAAGTTCGGCCATGACATGCATTATAAGCTGGAAGACAACAAGTTCGTGTACATCGAGTCCTTCAGCGGATGGAACGGTACGGCGTACAATTTCACGCTGGAGCAGCTGTCGGAGGACCGGGACCACCTGGTTTCCAAGCTGTCGGCCGAATCGGCCCAATGGGACAGCCTGGACGGGAAATGGCGGCTCCGCAACTGGTTCATCCGCGATTACGGCGAGGGTCTCACGGACCGTGTCCGTTCCGGCAAGCAGCTGGACACGACGCTGAGCCTTACCATCGACGACTTCTATTACAACGAATATACGATCGAGCGGCTGGACAAGGCGCAGCTGGACCAGCTCATCGAAACCCAGCTCGCCCGCGGCGATTCCACGGTGATGAACGCGCAGATGGAGAAGCACAGGCGGTATTCCATGCCGCTGTCGGCCATCATCCTGACGGTCATCGGCGTCTCCCTTTGCTCGAAGAAGCGCAGGGGAGGCATGGGCTGGAACATTGCCGTGGGCCTCGCCCTCGGTTTCTCCTACGTGCTGTTCGAGCAGTTCAGCAAGATGTTCGTCGTGACGGACACACTGCCGGCCGGCATCGCCACCTGGATTCCGAATATCCTGTATGCCGTCATCGCGGCCATCCTGTACATCATCGCACCCAAATAGCATGAAAGTCGAGATTGTCAACAAGTCCGGCCAGCCGTTGCCGGCCTATGCCACTGAACTTTCCGCCGGAATGGACCTCCGGGCAGACCTTGAAACCCCCGTCACCCTCGGACCGCTGGAGCGGGCCCTCGTCCCGACGGGCCTTTTCATCGCCCTGCCGGCCGGCTACGAGGCGCAGGTGCGCCCCCGCAGCGGCCTGGCGGCGAAGCACGGCATCACGGTCCTGAACACGCCCGGCACCATCGACGCGGACTATCGGGGCGAAATCAAGGTCATCCTCGTGAATCTGTCCAACGCACCCTTCGAGATTGTTCCGGGGGAGCGCATCGCGCAGATGGTCGTCGCCCGCCACGAGCGGGTGGAATGGGAAGAAGTCGATGTCCTGGACGAGACCGCGCGCGGTGCCGGCGGTTTCGGAAGCACTGGAAGATAAAACCATGGAAATCAGCGAACTATACGATTTGTTCCGCGCCTCAAAAGGCGTGAACACCGATACCCGTACCCTGCAGCCGGGTCAGATTTTCGTCGCCCTCAAGGGCGAGACGTTCGACGGCAACGCCTATGCCGTCAAGGCCCTCGAGGCCGGCGCTTCCTACGCCGTCGTGAACGATTATGCCGAGGGTGACGACCCCCGCCTGATCCGGTTCCCGGACACGCTCCGGGCGCTGAAGGAGCTGGCGGCCTTCCATCGGCAGCAGCTGGGAATCCCTGTCATCGGCCTGACCGGCACCAACGGGAAGACGACCACCAAGGAACTCATCCGCGAGGTCCTCGCCACCCATTTCAAGGTCGCGGCGACAAAGGGGAACCTGAACAACGACATCGGTGTCCCGAAGACGGTGCTTTCCATCGGCCCGGACGCGGAAATCGCCGTCGTGGAGATGGGCGCGAACCATCCCGGCGACATAGCCGCCCTGACCTGGGTGAGCCAGCCCACCTACGGCCTCATCACCAACGTCGGCAAGGCCCATCTGCTGGGATTCGGCAGCTTCGAGGGCGTCAAGCGTGCCAAGGGGCAGCTCTATGACTGGCTCTCCGAGCACGACGGCCAGGCATTTGTCAATGTCGATGACGAAAACCTCTACGGCATGGCCCTGGAACGCCCCCTCTCCATCATCCCTTACGGGGTCGAGGGGGAGGACGCGGAGATCCTTCCGACCTCCGCCGACCAGCCGTTCCTGCGGATGTCGATCGGGGGAGAGGTGCTGGAAACCAAGCTCGTAGGCGCGTACAACGCCGCGAACGTGATGGCCGCGCTCGCCGTCGGCCGCCAGTTCGGCGTCCCGCTGAAGGACGGCCTCGCCGCCGTCGCCGCCTATACCCCTTCGAACAACCGCTCCCAGATGACCCGCACCGAGCGCAATGTCATCATCGAGGATGCCTACAACGCGAATCCCTCCTCCATGGCGGCCGCCCTGGACAACTTCGCCCTTCTGCAGGCCGACTGCAAGATCGTGATGCTGGGCGATATGCGCGAACTGGGCGACGACTCCGTCCAGGAGCACGTCCGCATCGTGAAGAAACTGGCCGACTGCGGCCTCACGCACGCCTGCCTGGTGGGCGACGAATTCAAGAAAGCATTGACCGAAACCGGCACGCCTGACTTCGTCAAATGGTTCGCCACCTCCGACGACCTGGCCGCCGCCCTGACGGCCCGCCCCCTCACCGGCGCCACCGTCCTCGTCAAAGGCTCCAACAGCATCCGCATGGGCAAGGTCGTCCCTACGCTCTAGCCTCCCGCGTCGTCATATCAGCCCCCAACCCGCCTTTTTTGCTTCGCCGCCAAACTGGCGCACATCGACCCGCCACAGAATGCCTGTGGCGGGCTTTTTTGTGCGCCAAGTGCCGATATCGGCCCCTGGCGCACGCGAGGACCCCATTCGCGCGCTTAAATAGGGGATTGGTGTGCGCCAGTTTGGCGAAATGTCGGGTTTTACGGCTATTCTTTGGATTGTTCCCGAGAATTCCCGATTTTTACACATAGACGAATCATCTGAAGTCATCGCGTCGGTGACGGGGGTATGAGGCGTGAGATTATAGCGATGAAAAAAGAGTACTTCCATGTGTGCGCCAACGGCGCCGATGCCCGGAATTTCATTATTTGTCCGGCAGACTATTATGCCGCTTTCAATCTGATCGGCGTATGTGCGGCGAACACCCGGGTTGTCGTCGTGTCATTTTCGATCGAGGATTCCCATCCGCATCTTCTTCTTTGGGGTACGAAGGAAGATTGTGCCCTTTTCATGACTCTCTTTGAGACCATGTACCGTCATTATGTGGCCGCTACGAGAAAAGGCGGGGCTGACTTGACGCTACGCTGTGAACTGTATCCCATAGGCGACGATGAGGACTACTTGCTCAATGTCGCTGTCTATACGGTCATTCAGGCAACGAAGGATGGAAAGGCCGTGATGCCGTACGATTATCCCTGGGGAACAGGGTCATTGGTGTTTCGGGCAGGTTGTTATACCCCGATCTGGCTGTTCGATGAAAAAGGCAATATCTGTAAGCCGGTGCCGTTCGGTTCGCTGGGAGCCCGTGAACGAAGGGACCTGCTTCATACGCGGCACTTTTCGATCCCGGATAACTGGTTGATCTGTAACGGATTTATTCTTCCGACGAACTATGTCGACATAGAGCGGTTCGAGTCCATTTATGGAACGCATAACCGATTCCGAGTATTCCTGTCCAGCCCTCGCAAACGGGAGGAAGAGATGCTGAGACGGATGGCAGAGCAGCGAGGTGTGTCCCTAGAGGATCTGGAGGCCAGGAAAATCTGCGGAAACGTATGCAAAAGCCTGTTCGGCACCCGCGATCCGCGGCGGCTGGATGCCTCGCAGCGGATTCGGCTCGCCCAGCAGCTCCGGCATCAGTATCGACTCACTTTCCGCCAATTGGCTACCCTGGTCCGCCTCCCCGAAACCGAGGTTCGGACCTACGTCCGATGACTCTGTCACTGGGTCAGTTCTCGGGGAATAACCACCGGATGGCGGCGTGGGCGAGGCCGGCGGTGAGGAGGCCGACGGCGAGGCCGAAGAACATGCCGACGGTGATGTCTCCGAAGAAGTGGGCCGCCATCATGACGCGGCTCAGGGAGACGAGCAGCGCCCAGAGGAAGATGCCCCAGCCATAGATTCTATAGCGGCACGAGGAGTCGTTGAGCCGGAAGCCCAGGAAGGAGCAGATGGCGAAGCCGAAGGCGTTGCTGGCGTGGCCGGAGAAGAAGCCGAAGTAGCTGTTCCGGTTGAGGGGCCAGTGGAGGCCGCGCTGCAGCAGGTCCGTGGTATAGAAGGGCCGGAGACGGTCCACGCCTTCCTTGATGTGATAGGAAATCTGGTCGGTCAGGACGACGGTCAGGATGCAGGAGAGGATGACGATGAGCCCTTTCTTCCAGCCCATGCGGCGGACCATCATCGCCAGGATGATGCCGTAGGCCGGAAACCAGATGCGCACGTCCGAGAAGAACATCCAGATGGGGTCGCTCCACGCGCTGTGGAAACTGTTGATCCAGAGGGTGATGTCCTGGTCGATCCCGATGAGCCGGTCCAGCATTCCGTTACTTGTTCAGGGCTTTCCAGAGTTCTTCCTTGAGCTCGTTGAGGCCGGTCTGCGCGACGGAAGAGATGAAGACGTGCGGGATGTCTGCCGGCAGTTTCTTCTCGATCTTCTTCCGCTCTTTCTCGTCGATGAGGTCCGTCTTGGTGACGGCGAGGACGCGGTCCTTCACGAGCAGTTCCGGATTGTACTCCTTGAGCTCGCTGAGCAGGACCTCATAGGCTTTCGCGACGTCCGGTTCGTCGGCCGCGACCATGAACAGGAGCACCGAGTTCCGCTCGATGTGCCGGAGGAAGCGCGTGCCGATGCCGCGTCCTTCGTGCGCGCCTTCGATGATGCCGGGGATGTCGGCCATCACGAAAGAACGGTCGTCATAGTATCTGACGATGCCCAGGTTCGGCTCCAGGGTGGTGAAGGCGTAATTGGCGATCTTGGGCTTTGCCGACGTGATGGCGGCGAGGAGGGTGGACTTGCCGGCGTTGGGGAAGCCCACGAGGCCGACATCGGCCAGCACTTTCAGCTCCAGGATGAACCAGCCCTCGACACCTTCCTCACCCGGCTGCGAATAGCGCGGGGTCTGGTTGGTGGGGGACTTGAAGTGGTCGTTGCCCCAGCCTCCGCGGCCGCCTTCGCACAGGACGTATTCCTGTCCGGGCTCCACGATTTCGGTGATGACTTCCTCGGTCTCGGCGTCTTTCACGACTACGCCCAGGGGAACTTCCAGGACGATGTCCGCCCCGTTCTTGCCCTTACGCAGGGCTGCTCCGCCCGGTTCGCCGTTCTCCGCGCGCACCACTTTCCGGTAACGCAGGTGGATGAGCGTCCAGAACTGCGGGTTCGCCCGGAGGATGATGTGGCCGCCCCGGCCGCCGTCGCCGCCGTCCGGTCCGCCCTTGGGCACGTACTTCGCCCTGTGCAGGTGCATCGACCCGGCTCCGCCGTGTCCGCTCGCACAGAAAATCTTCACGTAGTCTATGAAATTCGATTCTGCCATGTTACAAAGGTAACGATTCTTTTTGAATTCCCGAACGGACGTTTCCCTGTGTTTCGTTTAAAAAGAAACACCCCGAAACAGTTTTTTGCAAGGGCGGTTTTTTAAATATTTTACTATTGAAATATATTTCATATATTTGGTCCCCGATGCAAGTGCACATAGCGTGTAACTTATTGAAACCAACTATTATAATGAAACTCAGAATTGTGACCTCACTCGTCACGCTTCTGCTTTCTGTGTCCATGTTGGCCCAGAACTACACCGTATCCGGAACGATTACGGACGTAGAAAGCGGCAAGCCTGTCGAATTTGCCACCGTTGTCCTCCAATCTTCGGAGCAATGGGCGGTCGCCGATGCGAACGGTGCGTTCTCCATCAAGAACGTTCCTGCCGGCGACAATGTGATCTCCGTGTCATGCCTCGGTTACGTGACCATGACCAAGGAAATCTCCGTGGACAAAGACTTCACGGTCAGTTTCCGCCTGGTCCTGGACAACCTCAGCCTGGAAAGCGCCGTCGTGACGGCCAAGGAGAATTCTAACTCCGCCGCGACGTCGAGAACCATCGACAAAGTGGCCCTCGAGCATGTCCAGGTCATGAACGTGACGGACATCAGCGCGCTGCTTCCCGGCGGAAAGACGGGCGCATCGACGCTCACCAACAGCCAGACTTTCTCCATCCGCGGCGGCGGCTCCTTCAGCACGGCCGTCGAGGTGGACGGTGTCCGGCTTACGAACAACGCTTCTTTCACGAGCGTGTCCGGCGTGACGACCAACAACATCGCCTCCTCCAACGTGGAGTCGGTGGAAGTCATCACCGGCGTTCCTTCCGTGGAATACGGTGACATGTCCTCCGGTGTCGTCAAGATCAACACCCAGCGGGGTAAGACTCCCTGGACGCTGACCATGTCCACCAGCCCGCTGACCAAGCAGGTCTCCCTGAACAAGGGCTTCAGCCTGGGCACTTCGCGTTCCGGTGTCTCCCGGGGCGTGCTCAACTCCACGCTGGAGTACACCCGCTCCATCAGCAACAAGATGTCTCCGTTCTCCTCTTACGACCGTAAGCAGCTGGCCCTGAACTACAGCCGGCAGTTCTCCGAGGGATTCTTCGCCGACAAGCCCCTGCGCTTCTCCGCCGGCATCACCGGCAACCTGGGCGGCTATGACGACAAGGCCGATCCGGACCGTATGCTGGAGACCTTCTCGACGGGCAAGGACAACGCTCTCCGCGGCAACATCTCCGCCAACTGGCTGCTCAGCAAGAAGTGGATCACCAACGTCGAACTGATGGCTTCCGCCGTCTATAGCGACAAGCGTTCCCGCGGCCGCAGCCGTTACTCCGAATCCGTCAGCAGCGTCAGCATGCACGCTACGGAAGAGGGATACTACATGGGCACTCCCTGGGTCAATAATGGTGACAACCTCGCCGTGATGCTGCCTCCCGGCATCTGGTACAACACGATGGCCCATGACGACCGTCCCCTGAACCTCCGTGTCTCCCTCAAGGCCAACTGGGCCAAGAACATCGGCAAGATCAACAACAAGGTCAAAGTGGGCACCGAGTGGACCGCGGACAAGAACTTCGGTATCGGTACCTGGGCCGAGGAGCCCGAGACTGCTCCGAGCTGGCGCGAGTACCGCTATTGCGACATCCCCACGATGTCCAACCTCGCGGTGTACGTCGAGGACAACCTCATGTACCGTTTCACGGATGATTCCAACCTGAATCTCATCGCCGGTCTCCGCAACGACAACACCATCATCCCGGGATCGGCCTACGGCATCACTTCCAGCATCTCTCCCCGCTTCAATGCGAAGTGGACGGTCTTCACCACGAAGAGCCACAGGGATAGTTTCTTCAAGGAACTGTCCTTCCGGGCCGGTTGGGGCGTCGCCTCCAAGCAGCCTTCCTTCGCGGTCCTGTATCCGGCTCCCGGCTACACCGACATGGAGGTCTTCCGCAGCACCGCATCGGCGGACAACACGGTCTATCAGGCCAATTATCTGATGCCTCGGGTGGTCACGTACAACCCCGACCTGGTCTGGCAGCGCGACCATCAGGCGGAAGTGGGTGTCGACATGAACCTGGGCGGTACCCGCATCTCCCTAGCGGGTTACTACACCAAGACCATCGGCGCGTACAGCGAGATTGAACTGTACAACCGCTTCTCCTATTACTATACCGGCCCCAACGCCGTCCAGGGCAATCCGATTCCTGTGGAGAACAGGCGGTTCTCCATCGACCAGAACGGTGTCGTGACGGTGATCGACAAGACCGGCGCCCTTCCTTCCTCCGTCCTTGACGGCATCACCCGCAACCAGTTCATCCCGACCTATACCGAGGATAACGCCGACAATCCCGTGACCCGTGCCGGCGTGGAGTGGGTCATCGACTTCCCGCGCATCAAGGCCATCAACACCACGGTCCGGTTCGACGGTAACTATTATTCCCAGCGTTCCGTGTATTCGGACATGCTGCCTTACTACCTGAACAACCGCATGTCGGCGGACGGCGAGAACCTGCTTCCGTACATCGGCTGGTACTACGGTGGCCACAGCACCAACAACGGTTCCGAAAGCCGCAGCGTGAAGGGCAATCTCACGTTCACGACCAACATTCCCCAGGTGCGGATGATCATTTCCCTGAAACTCGAGGGCAACCTCTACACCTATTCCCGCACGCTCAGCCAGCGGGCCGACGGTTCGGCCAGAAGCTATGTGCTGACGGACAAGACGGATCCCCTGTCCTTCATCGAAGGCAAGTCCATCTATGACGAGGAAGGCTACACGGTGTTCTTCCCGGAGACCTATTCCTCCTTCGACGATCCGAACACCCAGATTCCTTTCCTCGAGAAATTCCGCTGGGCGAAGGAGAACGATCCCGTCCTGTACACCGACCTTTCCAACCTGTTGATCACCAACACGTCGGAGAACTATACCTACATGAAGGACTTCATGTCGCCTTCTTTCAACGCGCACTTCAGCGTCACCAAGGAAATCAGCGATATCGCCTCCATTTCCTTCTACGCCAACAACTTCATCAACATGCAGAACCGCGTGTACTCCACCCGGACGAAGAGTTGGCTGACGATGAATCCCGCTGTCTATTACGGACTTACGCTCCGTCTGTTCTTCTAATCCAATCCTGACCAACGATGAAAAAATATATCAGCATCCTGACGGTCGCAGGGATTCTTCTCTCCGCGCTCTCCTGCGAAAAGAAAGAAACGACTGTCCCCGTTCCCATCGGCATCCAGCTTCAGTTTGACGGTGCTCCCTTCGATGTGGAGGGAATTGCCATCACCCTGAGCGATGCCACCGGAATCGTCGATTATACCGCTACCACCAACGCGTCCGGCTATGCGGAATTCAAGGTTCCCGCAGGAGCCTACAGCGCTACGTCCGTCTATAAGATCACGGAGGATGGTGAAAGAATCGCCTATAACGGAACGAACGCCAATATCGCGGTTTCCGGTAAGACCGAGGCTCCTTTCCTGATCAATCTCCTCAAGGTCGTCAGCCAGCAGGTCATCATCAAGGAGCTCTATGTCAGCGGCTGCCTGTCCAAGGACGGCCTGGGCGCCTACCAGAGCGACCAGTACTTCATCATCTATAACAACTCTTCCGAACCTGCGGATATCTCCAACCTCGTTTTCGGTATCGGCGCTCCGTATGAGAGCTACACCAACAACCTGTACTACAGCGAGGGCGGTGAACTGATCTATGAACATGAAGACTGGATGCCCGCGGGCGGTGCGCTCTGGTGGTTCTCCGCCGAGCACCTTACGCTCGATCCCTATCAGCAGATTGTCGTGGTCCCCAAGGCTGCGATCGACCATACCGTGAACAATCCCAATTCCGTCGACCTCAGCAAGTCCGACTACTACTGGATGTGCAACGTCGGTGTCGGGATGATGTACGATAAGGCGCGGACTTATACCGCTTCCGAGAACATCCCGCAGGATCATTATCTGACCGGAAAGGCCTTTGCCATGACGCCGACCGGATGGCCCCTGTCCGTGAGCTCTCCGACCTTCTTCATCGGAAAGATGCCCCGTGCCGAGGCTGAAGCACTGTGCCTGTACACGGATGGCTATGACAAGACCCTGGGCGCGATGTTCACCTGCATCAAGTTCCCCAAGGCCTGCGTGTACGACGCCGCCGAAATCTGGGCCAAGGGCAACGAGGCGACCAGCCACGTCCGTTTCTCTGCCGATGTCAACTCCAACTACGTGCTCCTGACTCCGAAGCTGGGCTACAGCGTCTACCGCAATGTGGACAAGGAAGCTACCGAGGCCCTTCCGGAGAATGAAGGAAAGCTTGTCTACGGTTACACCGGCGGTACCGAAGACGTGGAGGGTTCCACCGATCCTTCGGGCATCGACGCGGAGGCTTCCATCGCCAACGGCGCCCACATCATTTACTCGGATACCAACGATTCGTTCATCGACTTCCACCAGAAGAAAGTCGCTTCGCTCAAGAAATAATGATTGATATGAAATTACGTTTGCTCGCCATATCCTCGTTCGCTCTCTGCGGCGCTTTCGTCTGTGCCGCGCAGGGGTACGAAGGACTCCGTGACTTTGAATATGTCAAGGCCACCACTCCGGTCTTGAATCTCTCCAACCCTGCCGCCCTCGCTGGCTGGGACGGAAAGATCTCCCAAGCCTCCGTCCGTTTCGACAAGGCGAACGGCGGACTTGCTTCCCTGACGCAGTCCAAGGACAGCTACGAGGTCGCTGCCGGAACGGAATCGTTCTACCGCATCTCGGACAAGATCGCCTTCTACGGCAACATCGACTGGTCGTATTTCAACGGAAAGGAAATGGGCGGTCCCATCCTGATCGACCCCGAGTACAATCCGGTCAATTTCTATGAACTCGACGCTTCTACGCTGGGAACGAAGAAAACCGAATCCTATTCCCTCAAGGGGGCACTGAGTTACAGCTTCAACGACCGTTGGGCGGCCGGCTTCGCCGTCAAGTTCGACGGCCGTGACCAGACCAAGGTCAAGGACCCCCGCTTCCTGAACTACTGGACCGACCTTTCCTTCGACGCCGGCCTTTCCTTCCGGCCTTCCTCTTCCGTGCTCCTGGGCGCTTCCGCGTTCTATCGGAACACGCTTGAGACGGTGCAGGGCGGCATCTACGGCAAGACGGACCAGTCCTATTTCTTCCTGGTCGACAGGGGAAATTACTTCGGAACCGTCGCCGAACTGGTCGGCACCCGCGCCGAACTCTCTCCGTCCGACAAGCGTCCCATGAACAACAACCTGTTCGGAGGCGCCATCCAGATGGCCGTCGGGGACCAATACTACGGCGAGGTGACTTTCACGGCGCGTGACGGTTATTACGGCCGGAAGTCCAGCGGATCCGCTGTGTTCTACCAGTTCGCCGGCTATGAGATCCGTTACGACGGAGCCCTCGTGGTCTCTCTCGGGAAAAGCACCCACCGGATCGGCTTTTCCGCCGGATACTCCTATCTGTTCAACAACGAGAACACCTTCAACTATGTCACTCCGATCGGCGGCGTGACCAAGGTGGAATACACGGGCAAGAGATTCGTGATGGACAAGACGGTCCTGGACGGAGGCCTGAGCTACCGCTGGTTCTACGGTGGAAGCGCCCAGCGTCCTGACCTGACGGTCGGTGCGGATGCGAAGGTGTATTCCAAGACACAGCACTCGGAGATCTATCCTTTCTACCGGGATCAGAAACAGACCAACCGTGATTTTGTCGATGACGTGGATGTTTTCGTCAAGAAGGACATCCGTTTCGGCGAGAAGTCCCTGGTCAATGTGGGCGTGCATGGCATGTACCATGCCGGTTTCGCCAAGTTTGCGGATGCGAAGTACACCGAGGCCACTTCGTCCGTCATCCGGACTTTCGATGTCTGGTCCGGCCCGCAGGCCGAGTATGACACGGCCGCCCGCGCCGGCGCTCTGGTGTCCCTGGAATGGATTCCGATCCTGCAGAAGGCCGTTACGCCGTACGTTCGGGTCTCGGATTCCTATGTGACCCTTCTCGATGAGCCTGTCTATCTGAAAGGAAAGACCCGCAATATAGCAAGCGTCTCTGTCGGAATCGTGTTCTGACAGAGACGCCTCTAGATCTTTATATATCGCCCGGAGCCTACAGGAGCGAGGAGAGTAACTCTCCGATTTGTCCTCCTCGAAGGTCCCGGGCGACAATTTTACCGTCCGGTCCGAAGAGGATGATGTGCGGAATCGCGTTGACTCCGTAGATCTCGGAAGGAATGCTCTGGGCGTCGTAGATGATGGGCCAGGGGAGTTCCAGCTGGGCGACGGCCGCTTCCGTGTCCGCGCGCTTGTCGGAGACGGCGATGCCCACGAGTTCGAAGCGGTCGCCCTTGAAGCGCTCGTAAACGTTCTTCAGGTTGGGCATTTCTTCCTTGCAGGGGCCGCACCAGGAGGCCCAGAAATCGACCAGGACATATTTGCCCTTGCCCACATAGTCGGAGAAGCTGACGGCGCTGCCGTCCGCGTTGCCGTGCTCGATGGTGAAGTCCGTGAACATGGCGCCGACGGCGGTCCTTTCAAGTTGGGCGAGCCGCTCGTGTTCCGCGGCGATCTCAGGGCGATTCTTGATAAACTCGCCGGCGAGGGCGTAGAGGGAGTCGAAGACCGGCTTGTTGCCTCGGCCCATGGCCATCATCGGGCTCACGCCCAGGATGTCGTTGCGGTGGGCGGTGAAAAGTTCCTGGTTGTACTCCGGGCTACGATGATTGTCGTACTTGGCGTTCAGCCGCCCAAGGTCGTCGTTGAGACGCGTTCCCTTGGCGACGGTCACATCGCCGACGGTGACCATGATCTTGCCCGGCTCGAGCACGACGGGGCCGCCCGGCTTGGGACTCCGGTCCGCAGGGCCGAAGAGGATGAGCCGCGCGATTTCCGGCTCGTCCACGATGCCTTCGAACCGGAAGGCGCCGGCCTTGACCGTAGCGGTGTCGGTGATCCGGCCGTGCCACAGATAGACGTCGCATCCTTCGCACGCCTGGGCCAGGCTGGGGTCGACGGTGCCTTTAATGACATAGGTGTTGGATTGATTGTTGCAGGAGGCCAGGGATACGAGGCCGGCAACAAGGGGTAGAATGTACCTTTTCATGGTGTTGAATTGTTCCTAACTAATAGTTTAGCGGGTACAAAGGTACAAAAAAGCCTCCGGATTGCACCAAAAGTTCATATCTTTGTAATTATGAAAAAGAAACTGATTGCCCTCGGGGTGGCGCTGTGCGTGATGGTTCCCGCCTTCGCCGTTCTCAACGAAAAGGATCTCTCGCAGACCCTCTCCGTTCTCCGGTATGAACTCCGTTCCGCCTACCGGGCGATGGAGGAGCGCATGTCCCGGATGATGGGGCGCGGCAACCGCCAGCACGCCCAGTTGGTGCAGATGATGCAGCGCAGCAACGAACTGTCCCTGATGCTGTATTCCCAGAAGCAGGACTACACGTTCGACATGACCTATGCCCTGAACGAGGTGTCACGGCAGTACGATGAGTTTTCCTCCCGGAAACTCCCGTTCGACGACCTCATCACCCGGCTGGACATCGACATCGACCGGTACGACCGCCTGATCCATACCCTCAAGCGCCTGCCTCCGGCCCAGCTGATGGCTTACCGCGACAGCACCGGTGAGTTGGTGTATCTGGAAAGGGACGCCTGGCGGAACCGGCGGGATTCGCTGCGCCGGCTGCGTGGGGAAACGGCCACGCGCCGGGCCATGGACACGACCGGCCGGACCCGTCCCTTCATGCTGGATTCCCTGGGCCAGCAGGACCGCGACAGTTGCCTTTTCTATGCCGAGAACCTGCTCAGGGCCAGCATCATGCAGAAGGAACGGCTGGTGCGGGACAGCACGCATTACGCGGAGACGGCCGCCCTGCTGAAATCGACCTACGACTATGCCCAGCAGCGCTATAAGACCGTCCAGAACAAGATCTTCATCGACGGTCAGACGGCATACGGGGCCTTGCTCAGGTCCTTCCCCCGGTACTGGCAGCAGGCCGTCACCGACGCCAGGGACAAATACAGCCCCGACGCTCTGGGGGATGTGACCAGCCAGTGGCGCGGGCCCATGGTGAGCGCTTTCTCGCTGTTCCTGCTTTCCTATCTGCTCATTTCCATCGTCGTAGGCATAGCGGTCGTCGCGTTCCTGACCCGGAAGGTCAGGTTCTTCAAGAAGGAGCGGTTCCGGAAGCACCGTTTCGAAATGACGCTGATCGTGGGCGTGGTCATCTTCGCCGTCTCCATCATGATCGCCAGCGCGGCGTCCAAGCAGAACTTCTTCGCGATGGCCTCGAAACTGCTCGTGGAATTCGCCTGGATGCTTGCCGCCATCCTCATCTCCCTGGTCATCCGGTTGGAAGGGATGGCGGCCCGGAAGGGACTCCGCCTGTATCTTCCCATCCTGCTGCTCAGTTTCATCGTGATCTCCCTGCGGATCGCGTTCATCCCGAACAGCCTGCTGAACATCATCTTCCCGCCGCTGCTCCTGATTTTCACCATCTATCAGGGCTTTGTACTGTACAGGCTCAGAAAAGAACTGCCGGCGTGGGATGTCGCCTATGGATGGATTTCCCTGCTGGTGCTGGTGGCGACGACCATTATCGCCCTGCGCGGATTCGTGCTGCTGGGCATCCAGCTCCTTATCTGGTGGATCTTCCTCCTGACCCTGCTGCAGACGATGACAGCCGTGTACGACCTCTTGCATATCTATTATGTCCGGCATATCAAGGCCACCAAGGAGCACTACATCGAGGCCCATCCGAACCTCCCGAACGAGACGGACGAAGACCTGATCGCCGTGACGTGGCCGCATTCGTTCGCGAAGCACGCGCTGCTTCCGATCGGCATCGTCCTCTCCATTCCGTTCAGCCTGTTCCTGGCTTCCAGCGTCTTCGACCTGAACGAGGTGTTCAAGGAATACTACCGGTATCCCTTCCTGAACATCGAGGGCTTCATCAGCCTGTCCTTCTCCAAGATCATCCTGGTGGTCGTCCTGTTCTTCCTGTTCCGCTACCTGGTGTATGCGGGTAAGGCCGCTTACCGCCTGCTGAAGGTGAAATCCCTCCTGAAGGGCGCCCAGGGCCGTCTCTTCCATGAGAACCAGGCCAATTTCACCCTGGCGGAGAACATCATCGCCATCTCCTTCTGGGGCTTCTACGTCATCATGATCTTCCTGCTGCTGAAGATTCCGACGGCCGCCGTCAAGGTCATCGGCGCCGGCCTGGCCACCGGTCTCGGTTTCGCCATGAAGGATATCCTGAACAACTTCTTCTACGGTGTCCAGCTGATGTCCGGCCGCGTCCGCGTGGGCGACTTCATCGAGTGCGACGGCATCCGGGGCAAGGTGGACAGCATCAATTACCAGAGCACGCAGATCATCGCC
>JAEEGK010015818.1_pt1 | contig 16660 bp, 10 predicted proteins | sample 8958771 | NCBI WGS metagenome assembly JAEEGK01 (sample SAMN16246547, study PRJNA631951) | gut metagenome | biome: gut microbiome; feature: rumen; material: SC-attached | host: Bos | place: Iran: Karaj | collected 2018-10 | reverse complement strand
CAATAAAACAAAAACCCATTATTCAATAATATAAATTAAACTATAATAAAAAAAAATTAAACCAATTATTTATTATTTATTTAAAATTATAAAAATTTTATATTCTTTATTTAAAGGGGAAAAAAAATGAAAATAATTGATTCAAATGATATAAATATAAATGAAATATCAAATAAGAAATTAATTATATTTCCAGAATGCCTTAAATTTGAAAATATGATGGAAACAGATAAAATAATGATAAAGTTAATTCAACCAAAAATAAAACTAATTTTCACTTCTAATGAAAGTTTAGATATAGTTAACCATTATGATTTAGTATATAATGGTACAATGACTTTAAAATTTGAATTTAAATCTATTAAAAGTCAATTAAGTGTTTCCAAATTTAACAATTTATTGGAAAATATAAGAAAATCAAATGAAGGACAAACAATTAATTTATATTTCTCTTCTAATATAACTAAAGATTATGATTTTTCAAACATTAATTATTTAAATGTCAATAAATTAAAAATTGATGATATTTTATATTGTTTTTCTCAATTTGATTTCGATAAAACTTTTTTAAACAACACGAATTTTTCAAGTATCATTTTTAAAAATATTAAAATAAATTCTAATCTTCAAGTTCAAAATTTGTTTAATTTTTTATCTAGACAAAAAAATCTTAATAATTTAAAAATAGAGAATTTAAATTTAGAATTATTAGATAGTGAAGAACAAAAATTATTAAATTACTTTAAAGTCATAAATAATGAAATTTATATGATAAGAAAAAATAAAAATGAAGAAACTTTATTAAATATAAATAATTTTACTTTAAAAAACGCTCCTTTAATAATATTAAATAATAATGAAAAATTAATTGATAATGAAAATAATATTTTAATTAATCAACCAAGTATTTTAGCAATTAATTATTGTGGAATAGTTAAATATGAATATAATGATAAAACATATTCTTTAAGTATTGATCAAGATTATTTTGAAGAGGATAATATGGATGTAGAAAATACAAAAAATTTAAATACTTTTGAAACTTTTAAGCAATTAATTGAAAATCCAAATTTTAAAATATCTAAATTAAAATTAATTAATTTTACAAAAACTTTTGAAATTGGAAATAAAGAATTAATAAAAGAAGTTTATTTTGATAATTGTTCTTCTGAAGTAACTCAAAATATTATTAAAAAATTACCGAATTTACAAAATTTAAAATTAAAAGGAATAAATGATTTAAATTGTGTAGTGATACCTGAATCAATTATTAGATTAACAATAAATGATTCTTATATAAATAATTCTTCATTACCAAATTTAAGAAAAATAAATATTACATTAAATTGTTTAGAAGATTATAAAACTTTATATAATCAAAATGCTCAATATGAAACAACTATTGAATCAATTAAAAATATTTTAAAAGAAGAAAATAATACTTTAAACGAAATTATTTTAGAAGGAAATGCAATTTTTCTTCCTTTTGAATTTAATGATGAAAGTTGTATTAATAAAGCTAGTATCACTTGTAAAAATTGTGAAATTAATAAAATTTTTTTTGATAAATTAAATTTAAATAGACAATTTACTTTTATTAATTGTTCTTTTGAAAAAGATGAAGAATTTTTAAATTCATTTAAAGATATTAAATTAGATTTTTATACTTTTAATCAATTAATTTTCAAACAGAGCGAAAAAAATGATGTTGAAGATTTTATTAAAAATTTATTTTTTAAAGATGATAAAAATATGAATAAAAAATTTGAATTAATTCAAAAAAGAATGAATGCTTTTTATGGAAATAGAAAAATTAATATAATAACTAAATCATTCGAAGAACACAGACAATGTGTTATTATTTTTTATATTTTTCATAATCCAAATGTTTTTAGTTCTTCTCAAGATTTATTAGGTAAATTTATTGAAAAATTTGATAAAAATATTGTTTACTCTAAAGAAGAAGGAAGTATAGAAAATAATACTTATATGAAAATTCCTATTATTTGGAGTGATTATTATTTGTCTAAAGAACAAATGGATTTTATTGAAGGATTAAATAATATTACAATTGAATTAAAGAAGAAATAAGTAAAAAAAAAAAAAAAAAAAAAAAAAAAAAAAAAAAAAAAAAACAAAAGAAATAAAATTAAATATGAAAAAAAATTTTTATGTAAAAGAAAAGAAATAAAATAGTGATTGATTAAATAATAATTTTAATTTTAAAAAATTTAAATTTATATTAAAAAAATCTCATCTTTTAATATTTTAAAAAATTTTTTTTATATTTTTAAATATGAAAAAAAAAGATTTGAATAATATTTCTTTTTAAAATTTTTTCAAACTCCTAATTCAATTTATTCATTAAAAATAGAAGAAAACAAATTTATTAATCCAATCAATTCAAATAGTAAATTTTCAAAAAATAAAAATTCTAAATTAAATTTAAGTACAATTAATAAAAATAATATTTCAAAATCAATTTTTACTAATGAAAATATAAATAATAAGATTTATTCTACAAAATCTTATAATAAAAGTCAAAGCAATTTAAATGATAGTTATTTTAATAAAGATAAAAATAATAGTACTAATATTTTTATAAAAAAAAGAAAAGTTATTCAATTAAAATAATAAATAAAATAAATTTATTTCATAATGAAATAATTGATAACTTTTTAAATAAAAAAAAGAATCTTAAATGTAAAAATAATAGTTTAAATATGGAATCAATAGATTTATCATTTTCAAATAAAATAAATTTAAATAATTCAGATAATATTAATAATAGAACAATAGAAAAAATAATTAAAATTTCAGTTGGAAAATCTTTTTGAGGAAAATAAAAGTCAAGAAATAAATAATAAAGAAATATATTTAGATAATAAATATATAATTATGTTAGAAGAAAAAATAAAAAATTTAAAAATTAATGTTTGAGGTCTTCAAAAAATAAAAAATAAATTATATAAAGAAATATATTTAAATATTCCAAAAAAAGAAGAAGAAGAAATAATATATATGTTAACAAAGGAAATATTTAAATATGAAAAAATAACAAAAAATTATAAAAATAATTTGAATGAAATATCAAAAGAAATAATGAATCTTCGTTTAGAAATAAATAAATATATAAATAATTAAAGTAATTAATAATTAATAAAAAAAATAGTTTTGATTTTTTCTTTCAATTTATATTAAAAAACTAAAAAAATTATTTATTTAGATTTTATTTATAAAAATAATATTAATTACTATAAAAAAATTTTTCTAAGTCATTAATTATAATTGTACTGTTAACTTCAAAAATGATTTTTTCATAAGGAATCATTTCATAATGATCAGTATTATTTTTTATGATATATAAATAATTTTTATTATCTGAACTTGAATTATAAACTTTTATTTGATTATTTTCTTTATTTATTTCACATTTGATTTTATTTAGAATTTTAATATAGAAAAATTTATATAAAATATTTTTCTTAAAAAGAACAAATAATCCATTTAAATAAAAATAATTATATATTTTTTCTTTTTCATTTTCATATATTTTAATATAATTTTTATAATCAATTTTCAAATTATTAAATTTTTCATCAATTGAATTTAAAATATTTTTTTCACTTTTAATATTAGAAATTGCTTCATTAATAATTTCTTTATTAAAATTTATTCCTTCGTTTAAATTTTTTAACATAACAATCATATCAAAAATAATTTTTTCTTTATCTTCTGAATTTTTATAATTTAATTCAGTAATAATAAAAGCAAAAGTAAAATAATAAATTGAGTTTTGACTTTTAAAATGATTTTCTTTTTTATCTTGAATTTGTTCATAATAACTTTCACTAAAACTTTTTGATAACTGATCAATTAAAGAAATATTATTTGTTGATAAATTAAAATATTTAAATGATTTATAAATACTTTCAATAATTGAAATATTAGAAAAATAAAAAGAATTAAAATAAATTTTTAAAATAAAAGGATTTGAATTTGTTAAAATTAACATTTTTAATTTTTGATCAAAAATATTTGAAGTAATATAAGAAATTAAATTTAACATTGAATTATTTATATTGCAAACACTGATTAAAAACATTAAACCAAAATAATAATCAAAGTAAAAAAGAACATATAAAATTTCTTCGAAAATATCATTATTTTCTTTTAAAAAAATAGAAAAATCACAATTTGTAAATTTATAAAATTTATTTGATATATTTTTAAAAATAACTTGATCATTAAGTAAATTTCTACTATTTTCTACTATTAAATTATGTGCAATATTTTCATCATCAATTGATAAAGTTTTATCTTCATCTTCTTCACCATCATTATTATTTATTGTTATACTTGTATTCGTTTCATTAAATATTAATTTCTTATTTTTATTATTTATATTATTTTCTATTTCTATATCTAAACTCTCATTTGAAGATTTTGAATTGTTTTCATCTAATGAATATGTTTTATATATTTCTTCTTCATTTATTTCATAATTTTCTTTTTTATTATTATTAATATTTTTATTATTTTTATTCATATTATTTTCTTTATCATTATTGATTATTATGTTGTTATCTATATTAATAAGATTATTTGTTAATAATAATGAATTTTTTTTCAGTTGATTTAAACTATTCATTGATGTCATTGATGGAAGTGATGATGGCATGTGAATTAATATATTGTTTTTATCCTTATTTTCTTCTTTAAATGTTTTTGATTTAAACATTCCATTTTCAAATATATAATTTAAATAAAATTTATGCTTATGAGGTATATATTTATATTTTGATAATAATTCTTCATATTTCTTTTCTTTTGAACTTTTAACTGGAGTTGAAAAATATTGTTCAATATCAACTTTATTATTATTATCAACAAAATTATTATCCTTATTCCAATATATTTGATTTTCTTTCCTATTACTCATTTCCTTACACATTAAGTTAATATATTTTTCAATATTTTCATATTCATCTTTTTCTTTCCTCAAACCAAAATTAAAACAATTAAAATCATATTTATTATTCTCATTTAAATTACTGTTATAATTATTAGAATAATTATTATTATAATTACTATTAAAAGTATTATTAAAATTTCCATTATTATTATAATTATTAAAATTATTAAAATTATCCATCTCTTCAAAATTATCACTTAACCCTTCTTCTTCTTCTTCTTCTTTTTCATTAAAATCTAAATGTGATTTTAAAAACTCTCCTCTTAATTTTTGATATTTTAAATATTTCTTAAAAACATCATCGAACCTTAAATTAATTTTATTTTTAAATCCTGAATTTAATTCATGAACAAATTTTTCAATTTCAATTTTTTGATATTTACAAAAATTATCAATGACCTTGACACAGGAAAGGCAATTATTTTTCAAAGCCAAATCTCTTGGAGTTTCCTTGTCTCGATTTCTTGTTTTATAATTGGCTCCATTTTTCAATAAGAGAAGAGTGACATCTGGTCTATCATAATAGCATGCGATATGTAGTGATGTCCACCCTACTATGTCCGGAATGTTGATCATGGCTCCTTGATTAATAACCTCCTCGATCATCTGAACACTTGAGAAACGAGAGGCAACGTGAAGTGGGCTAGTACGATCCTCATCCAGGATATTGATGTTAACATTGTTAATTGTTAGGTAACGTAATGCAGGGATGTTGCTTGTCGGAATAATGTTGAATAACGTCTTCTCCATTGATGTAAAGAGGTGGATTGAGTCATTTGTGAATGTGCCTTTCGGGAGTGAGTAGGTTGATGTCAAGTCTATTTCTGTCTTTTTTGTGTTTTTTAATGTTTCTTGGTTTGAGGATGTTCCACAGAATGTTGGAAAAGGAAGAGCAGGAGAGGAGGGAGAGGATGGAGGAGATTGAGAAGGGGTTGTTCCCATTTTTTTTATTTTTATTTTTATTTTTATATTTTTTTAAATTTGTATTTGTTATTTTATTTATTTATAATAATTTTTTTACATTCTTTTCTTATATATTATAAAAAATAGGATTTATTCAAAGTTATTATTTATATTTTTTTCTCCTTATTGATATTTATATACTAATAAAATATTTAATTATAAAAAATGAATTATTTTAAATATAAAATTCTTGTTTTAATTGATATACCATTTAGAATTGTGTTTTCTTTTTTCAATTTTTTTTTCAATATCTTTTAATTCAATTTCATAATAAACATAATTAGAAAAAGCTCTATTAAATTTTTTACACAAATCAGAATTATCAGAAGGATGATTTTGAGTAATATTTTCTTTAATATAATTTTGAATTTCTTCATAAACAATATCAATATTATCAGGATTAGAATCTAATTTTTTATAAATATTTAAAACATTTTCAAAAACATTATTTGATATATTAATCATATCATTTTTACTTTGATTTAATAAATTTAAATATTTATTTTTTAAATTTAATAAATTAAAAGAATCTTTTTTTAATTGATTTTCACTTTTATTAATTAAAGTATCATTAGCATTAAAAACTTTTACTTTTTCTTCGTTGATTTTTAAATTACTTTTTTCAGAATTATTTGTATTAAAAAGTAACATATCTTTATTTTCTATTAAAGTAAAATTATTTGAATCTTTTCTTTTTGGAATAATTTTTTCTTCTAATTTAATATTATTATTTTTATTTAAAGGTTGATTTAGATTTTTTTTAATTTGAATATTTGGATTTTTCATTTTTAAAATTATATCATGAACATTTGATTTATCTATATTTTTCACTAAAGGAATTTTTGATGATTTTCCTCTTCCATTACTAATATTAATATTATTATTTTTTAAAGAAGTATTTATTTCATTATTATTATTATTTGAATTATCATTACTTTTATTTGTTTCATTTTCTTTTGATTCTGTTAAATTTTTCACTTGTTTATTATTATTATTATTATTTAATTGAAGTTTTATGTTATTATTATAATTTATTATATTATGCATTTGAATTTGATTTTTTTTAATTAATTCATTAAATTGAATGTTTATATTATTTTTGTTATTTATATTGTAAAAATTATAATGATTATTATTATTTTCTTTTAAGTTATTATTATTATTATTTAAATTATAATTATTACTATTATTAGAATTAATATTTTTTTTTATTGAATTATTTTTTTTTGTGTTTGGATTTGAATTTTGAGAATTGTAATATTCTGATGTTTCATTTTTAGAATTTTGATAAATATTTGAATTATTTATTTCTTGATTTATTTCTTCTTGCTTTTTATATTGTTGATTATTACTATAATTCCTTTTTGTTATATTACCTGAATTTATTCTTTGGTTATTATAATAATTATTATTATTAATCACATTATTTTTATTTAAATTTTTTTGATATCTATTATTACTTTCACTTATTTCCTGTTTATAATTATTATTATTAGAATATAAATTATTGTAATTAAATATTTCTTTATTTTCTTTATTATTATGATTATCTTTACTATTATTTTTTCTTTTTGATAACATATTAAAAATTTTATCTTGGCTTTGTTTTAAAATAGAAGAAATATCTAAAACTTTAGAAGAATTTCTTCCTGAATTATCTAATTGTAAATTTTGTTTTTTTTCTTTATTTGCATTATTTTTTTCATTCTTATATTTAAAATAATTAACTTCAACAGCAGAAATTTTTATTTTTTTTTGATTATTATTATTATTACAATTCCCTTTATTTAAACTTCCACTAACATTAACATTATTATAATTTCCACTACTACAATTACTTCCAAAATAATTATTACTATTATTATTACTATTAAAATTATTTTTACTATTATTATTACTATTAAAATTCTTACTATTATTATTACTATTATTATTATGATTATGACTATTTCCATTATTATTATTACTATAATTATTATTATTATTATTATTATTTCTATAACCAGAATTTTTATTTTTAATTTCAGGAATTTTAATTCCACATTCTCTTGCTTTTTCCTTAATAATATTAAGTGATAAAATATCAGAAATTTTAGGTCTTTTTTTTTCATCTTTAATAAGTAATAAATCAATAATTCTTCTTAATTCTAAACTATAATATTTATCAATTCCTTCATAATTACAATTGATAATTTTATCATAAATTTCGACTTTAGTTTTTCCTTCAAAAGGATGTTTTAAAGTGACCATTTCATAAAGAACACAACCTAAACTCCAAACATCACTTTTATCATTATAAGGTAAATCTTTACATAATTCAGGACTTAAATAATATGGAGTTCCTATAAATGTATGTGCATATGAAGATGTATTTTCTAATATTTTTGCTATTCCTAAATCTCCTATTTTTACTGAGAAATCATCATTGAGAAAAATATTTTTTGTTTTTATATCTCTATGTAATATTTTATGCTTATGTAAATAATATAATCCTAAACATATTTGAATAAATAATTTCCATATTAATTTCTCATTCATTTTTTTTTTATTATTTATATACATTGAAAGGTAATCACATAAATCACCTGCAGAACAAAATTCTGTTATTATATTTAAACAATTTTTATGAAAGAAACTATCGTAAAATTTAACTATATATGGAGAATGAATTTTTGATAATATTAATGATTCATTTTTTATATCATTTAAATTTTGAGTATCGTTTAATTCTTCCTCTGTTATTGGTATTTGCTTTAATACATATACTTCATTTGAATTGTCTTTTTGAACTTTATATATACTTGCATATGAACCTTCACCTATTTGCTTTATAATTTTATATTCACGAATAAAAAATTTGGAGTTATGAGGCTCACGGGCTTTACGGAAAACTGACATTTTTTTTAATTTTTTTTTTAATTTTTAAAATTTATTTTGAAAATTAACGAATTTATTTTTTTTTACTTTTTTTAAGGTTTTAATTTCGTTTTGATTTTTTTTATTTGTAATTATATATAAAAATATAATTAAATTTAGTTAAAAAATAAAATTTAAAATGACCAAATTTTAATTATTTGATCCCATCCATATGAAGCAACATTTCCATTTTTTAATTCAATAAAACCTAAAATATTACTATAATGAGCATTTTTAATTATTTGAATACATTCATAATTATCATTTCTATATATTCTTATATCTTTACTATTTCCTCCGACTAAAAAAATCCCTTTATTTTCAATTGAAAATATTCCCCAACTATTTAAATAATATTCAATTTCATAAATAATTTTTTTTTGAGTTATTGAAATTACTTTTAAAGAATGATTTTTTCCTTGTACTATTATTTTATCTTCATTAATTCTACATAAAGCATTTCCACTATTACATAAAGTATCATTAAAATTTAATATTAATTCATTTTTATTTAAATTCCAAAAAGAAGTTCTATCATTTCCTGAAGAAACTAAAATATTTTTATCTTTTAATAATAATATTGAAAAAACTTCTTTAGAATGATTTAATGTAAATATATTTTGATAATGATTATTCTTTTCTTCCCATATTTTAATTGTTGTATCATATGAACATGATATTAATTTATTATCTAAATAATAAATTACTTTTCTTATTATTTGATTATGAGCATTTTCAATAATTTGATTAATTTCAAATTGATTATCCTTTTTAATCCATGTTTTAATCTTTTTATCATTTGAGCAAGTTACAAAATTATTTTCATCTTTAATATTAACACAACCAATAAGATCTTCATGAGCATTTTGAATATATTGTAAAATATTTAATCTATTATCATAAATTTTAATTGATTTATCTTTAGAAACTGAAATAATATTTCCTGAAGGAAAAACTGACATAGACATTATATAATTATTATGTACTTTTTTAGAACAAATATTCATTTACATGAAATTCTTCTATTTTTTTTATTTTATTTTCAAATTCATTTATTTTATTAATTTGACGTTCTTTTAATATTTTATCTTCATTGTTTGTTTCTTCAAATAATTTAATTTTCTCATTTATTTCAGTAATATTATTTATTAATGAATCAATTAAAAATTTATTATCTTTCTCAATCTCATTAATCCTTTCATTTAATATATTACTTTCATTTTTTTTATTTATTAAATCATTTATTTCTTTTTTCTCTTTATTTTCAATTGTTTCAATTTTTTTATTTATTTTATTAATTTGACTCTCAAAATCCAAATTTAAATTTTTATTCTCATTTTTTAAATAATTTATTTCGTTTATTAAATTATTTATTACTTCTTTATTAAATGTTTCTTCTTTTTGATTTAAAATAAATTTAACATAATTATTCATTGAAGTTAAAATAAATTTTATTTTTAGTTTATTTTCTTCAATTTGAATACTATTTTTATCAATTAAAGAAATAATAAATTCAAATATTTCTTTAATAATATATTTCCCTTTAAATAATTTAAAAGATTGAAGAAAATTTAAACTAAATATATTTTGAAATAAAATATTTGAATTTCTTTTTATCACAGAAATAATAATAGAATCTAAAAAAGTGCAAATTTTAATTTTATAATCTTTAAATTCTTTTTCAAAAAATTTATTAATATTTAAACTTTTCCTCATTTATAAAAAAAAAAATTGAAAAAAAAATAAATTAATTTAAATAAAAAAACTTTAAATTTTTGAAGCAATTTTATCAAGAATTTTAATTTTTTCTCCAGTTTGATTATCAATAATAAATTCATTATCAAAAAGAAAAACAAGATCAGAAAAATTAATTTGATTAAATCCATAATTATCAATTAATCCAATTAAATAATTAGTTTTATCTTCAATTTCATTTGGATTAAAAATATTAATTCTTAGAATAATTTCTTTAAAACCTTCTTTTGTAATTAAACCATTTTTTCCTTGATCAACTAATCTAAAAATTTCAACTAAATTAGATAAATATTTTCTTCTTAAATTAACATTGTATGTAATTAATAAATTTAAATAATCTTTATATAAAATTTTTTTTCCTATTTGATTTAAAATTTCAATATTATTTATTTTATTTTCAATAAAATCTTCAATTTTTTTTATAAATTTTTCTCCTAATTTAATATTATCATTAAATAAAATATAAGTAATATTTTTCCATAAATTTTCATCTAAATAAATATTTCCGTTAAGAATTTTATCAAATTTATTTTCATTTTGAATAAAATCTTTTAAAATAATTTTAACACTTTCTTTAATTTTATTTAAAATTTGTATTGAACCTTCATCAATTTCATTTCTTAATAATAAACCAAATAAAAATATTTCTCCATTAGTTTTTGAATATAATTTAATACCATTAAAAATATTAATTGCCCATTCTATTATTAATTTTTTTAAACCATATTTTGATTTTAAATAATTAAATAAATGTTGTTCTAAAGTGTATTTTGGATAATGATTTTGAATATTTTTATTATCTGAATTTATTTTTGTTTTATATATTTCATTTATTAATTCTAACAAAAAATTTTTTGCTAAAATTCTTGTTTCACCTAAATTTATTTTTTCATTATTATTTTCAAATAATGTTTTTAAAGAAAAATTATTTTTTTCTTCTTCTTCATTTTTTATTTCAAAATTCTTTTTTTCATTATTATTATTTTTTAATAATTTATCTGCTTTTTTAAATAAATTCCCTGTTATTCTTTCATTATCTTTTTTTAATATTTTATTCATTTCTTGTAAATTCCTATTTTCATTTTTTATATTTCTTATCATTGCTTCATTTTCTTTTTTTTCTTTTTTATATTTATTTAATTCATTATTTAAAGTATTTATTTCTGAATTTAATTTTTTATTTTCTTTTTTTAGATTTAAATTTATTTTTTCATTTTTAGTTTCATTAATTATTTTATTTATAATATTTTCATTTTCATTTCTATATTCTTCTATTTTTTCTAAAGAAAATAACAAAATTCCACAATTATTAAATTTATTTATATTTGTTATTTCTTTTAAAATTGAATTTATTTTCTTATTTAAAAAAGAATATATTTCTATTTTACTATGATAAACATTTATTGAATATAATAAATTTGAAATATTAGAATTTATCATATTATTTATTATATCTATTTTACTTTTTAAAAAATTTTGAAATTCTTCACAAAATTTATTTATTTCTTCTTGATTTTTATTATAATATTTCTTTATATTTGTTATTATTTCATTAAAATTTGAAATTTCTGATTGAAGAGAAGCTTCTTTAACTTCTGGAATATTCAAATCTTCTTCATCTATTTCATTATTATTATTATTAATATTATTATTATTATTATTATCATTAATATTATTATTATTATTATTATTTTCATTATTTTCTTCTTCTTCTTCATTTGTTGAAACTCCGTTTAAAATTTGTAAATTTTTTAATGTTTTTAATATTAAAATTGCATCATCTTCATTTTCTATATCAATATTTAAATTTGTTAATTTGGGAAATTGAGATAAAATTTGAGCAATTTTTTTTAAATCTTGAAAATTATTATTTGATATATCTAAAAATTCAATATTATTTCTTTGATTAATTATTTCTTTTGGTAATTCTGTTAAACCTTGATTTGAAATATCTACTGAAGATAAAGGATATGACATTAAATTTATTTTTTTTTCATAAAAATTGTTATTAAATAAAATAAATAAACTTAATGTTTTCTTAATCAATAAAAAAATATAATAATAAATTTAATGTTATAAAAAGAAATATTTTTTTTTATTACAATAATACTTTTTTTTTTTTATTTTCTTCCATTAAGATCTTTGTTTAAAATATTAATTCCATTAGTGTTAGTTTTATTTTTTCCAATATTTCCTTTAATATTACTATTATTAATTTTATTATTACTATTATTTCTATTTCCATTATAAGGTGATTTTCCGGAACTATTGTTTTTTCTATTATTATTATTATTATTATTAGAAGGAATAAAGTTTTTATTATTCATATTATTATAATTACCATAATTATTATAATTATTCAAATTATTATTATTATTAATTCTACTATTCTTTAACTTATCTTTATTAACACTTTTCATTAAATTTAATTTAATTTGTTCTATATATTCATCATTTTGAATATTTGTTGGTCTAATATTACTAAAAGAATTATTAGAATTTTCCTGAGGAATACTTTTATTATTATAATTATATTCATTTTCAGGTTTTACTTGATTAAAAGAATTATTACTTTCATTTAAATTATAATAATTTTGATTAATATTTAAATCTTTTAAATTATATTGACTAGATTCTTCAATATAATTAAAATTGCCTAAATTAGAATTTTTAAGACCATAATTAATATAATTAGAAATTAAAGAGAAAGAATCTCTTTTATTCATTTCAAATTTATTTTTCAAATTATTTTTTTTTTTATTTTTAATGTTGCTTGGAAGAGAAACAATAACATTTCTAGGAGAAAATCTATTTAATTTATTCCATTTTTCAATCATATAATTTGGTATTTCTTCTTCATTATATAAAGGTTCTTTTAATGGAGGAGTATCAACATCATAATTAATATTTAAAGGAGTTTTTTTATTACTTTTACTTTTATAATTTTGACTTGAAATATTTATTTTATTTATTTCTAAATTGACTTCATTATTTTTATCATAAAAATTAAAAGTTTCAACTGGTTCAATTGAATTAATAACAGTATTTTCAAACATACTTTTCATTTTATGAATAATTCCAAAATTAAATTTTTCAATATAAAAAATATTATTATTAACAATATTATGATCATATTGAGTACCAAAATTAATAGAATTATTATAATTACTATTACTATTATAATTATTATTATTATAAGTATTATTATACGTATTATTATAAGTGTTATTATAAGTATTATTACTTTCACAATTATTACTATCATAATCATTATAATTATTATTTTTTTTAAAATGAATACTTTCACTATAAGTATTTTCCATTGTATAATTTTTAGGTTTAATTTCTAATTTTTCTGGAATTGGTTCTTCTTCTCCTTCTCTAAAAGTTAATTTATCTCCTTCTTCATTTCCAATATAATTAATTTGATTTGAATTATCAATTTCATTTGATCTATTCCAAATATAACTTATATCTTTTTTTGTTAAAGTATACATTATTTCTTTTTGACTTTTTCCTATTTGAATTTCATAATCTATATTATTTGTTGAATTTACAGAATAAAAAATACTTTTTTGTTTATTCATTAAAAATATATTTATTGGATTTTCAATTGATACCATTTCATTCCAAATTCTTCTTTCATATGTTTTTTCCAAAGAAAAAAAATTTCCAAAGGCGATTCTATATAATAAAGTTTTATCTATTTTATCAAAAGACAAATTTATTTTTGAAAAATTATCAATTTGATTTTTTTGATTAAAAATAAATGGCTCATTATTTATTTGAAAAGAACTTTTTTCTTTTGTTAAAGAACAAATTTCTTTTTGGATTTTTTCAATAAATAAATTAATATTTTTTTTTATTATTCTATTTGATTCTTCCCAATTATAAGTTTGAGTTCCAGTTGAATATAATAAACTTAAGGGTTTTAATTTAAAACTTTCTACTCTTTCAATTTTAAATTTTGGATTTTTTTTTTCTTGTTTTGAAATAAAAATAGTTTCATCTAAATTTTCTGGCATACATTCTTCAATCCAAATATCAGCAATTTGATTTTTTAAATTTCGAATTTTATTTAATTTTAAATTATTTTGACTTCTCAATTTAAAAGTTTGAGAAATAACTTTTTGTTGAAAATGAGGATAATTATTTTTATATTCTTTAGTAATTTGAAAAGGAAGAATTTTCTTTTTTTTAATAGCTTGATTTTTTTTTTTAAAATAAAACAAATCTAAACTTAATAAATTATAATGATTAAACAAATAATTATTTTTATTTCTTCGATAATAAATAGTATCTAAACTTTTACTTCTGTGAAATAAATCAACGATTCCTCCATTATTAAAATTTTTTTGATTTTGAATGACATGAATATATTTTCTAATATTTCTTTGAATTTTAATAATACAATTTTTAATATATATCATATATAATTTTTGATTTCTTGGATCATTTTCATTTGTTCCATAATGTTTTAAAGAAGGAAAAGTTACTATTCCTCCTCTTGGTAATTTTGTATAACAAAAACTTATATAATTACTTGTTTCATCTAATGGAAATTTTGAAAAAAAATTTGTTGGGATTATTATTTTATTTTCTGTTTTATTTATATTTATTTCTTTCTTATTTCCATATATTATATTTTGTTCTTGTTGATAATTTTTCTTTGGAGATTCTTGATTTGATGGAGATATTGGTGTCTGGTTTTTTGATATTTGAGAATTTGATATTTCTAAACTGTTGTTTGATAATTGTAAATTTATTGGAGTTGATTGCTCAAATGACATTTTTTTTTTTTTTAAATTGGAGATTTAAATTATTTGCAAGTTTTATTATAATTTTTTTTAAGAATTTTGAAATGTTTTTTTTTTTATTTTTTCTTTATTTTTTATTGGGTTTTAATATTTTTTTATATGGAAAAAAAAGATGATGAAAAATTCGAAGATTGTAATGAAAATAAAGAAGAAAACATAAATTTAGAAAATTCAAAAAATATAGAATCAGAAAATAAGATAAATTTAGAAGAAGAAAAATTAGAAAAAGAAAAAGAAAAAAAAGAAGAAAAAAAAGAAAAAGAAGAAAAAGAAGAAAAAGAAGAAGAACAAGAAAAAGAAGAAGAACAAGAAAATTTAAATTTATCAGATGAAGAAAGAGAAAATGAATTATCAGAGGAAGAAAAATTAGCAATAGAATCAAAAATAATATCAGAAAGAAAAAATGCAGGTGAATTATATAAAAAAGGAGATTATATACAAGCATTAAATATATATTCTCTATTATTAAAAGAAGCAAAGAGAGCAAAATTAAAAGAACAATTAATAATATTAAATTGTAATAAAGGTATTTGTTTTAATAAATTAAATGATAAAGAAAAAGCTTTAAATTCTTTTTCAGAAGCTTTAAAATATAATTCTAATTATTCAAAAGCTTTATGCAATAGAATGTTAATTTATAATTCAAAAGGAGATTATATTGAAGCTTTAGATGATTATAATAAATTAAAAACTATTGATTTTGATTTATGGAAAAATTATGCTTATATGGAATATGAATTACAAAATAATGCTGAAAAAAAAAAAAAAGAAATGACTAATGAAATGCTTGGAAAATTAAAAGATATTGGAAATTCTATTTTAGGAAATTTTGGGATTTCATTAGATAATTTTAAAATGACTCCCAATGGACAAGGAGGATATTCTATTCAGTATCAGAATAATAAATAACAAAAATTTTATTTTTTTTATATATTATTTTTATCTTTTTTTTTTATATTAAAAAATAAAAAAATAATAGTATTTATTAAAAAGAAGAAAATGAATTTAAGCATAAATTAAATTTTCCTTTTTTTATAATCAAAAAAATTTATTTACAAGAAATTATTTTTACAAAAATAATATATATTAGACTGATCATTGTTGTTTTTTTTATGTTAATATTTTTCGTTTGTTTTTAATTTTCTTTTTTTTTTGTCGAAATTTTTTATTTTTTTTCTTAATTTTTTTTTTTTTTTTTTTTTTTTTTTTTTTTTTTTTTGTTTTTTTTTTTTTT
>JAEEGK010015815.1_pt1 | contig 16662 bp, 10 predicted proteins | sample 8958771 | NCBI WGS metagenome assembly JAEEGK01 (sample SAMN16246547, study PRJNA631951) | gut metagenome | biome: gut microbiome; feature: rumen; material: SC-attached | host: Bos | place: Iran: Karaj | collected 2018-10 | reverse complement strand
CAATTAATAGTCATATATATAAAATCTATGATATACATCACATAATTATCGATTATTTGATCAAACATTGATCAAATAATTCTTGAAATTCAACTGCGGAACGTCGGTTATATTTATTGAGGGCATGTTTCTTAAGAGCTACTGTTTAGAAATCGTGCGTGAAGGAGTGTGAAGAAACGTAACGTCAGGAAACGGCTGATTTAAGCAGTGCTGTTTTTTTCTTTGGGAAAAATAAAAAAACATTATTGCCCGGGGAAAACGGGACAATAATGTAAAAAATAATTTAATTTAAAAAATATAAAGTTATCAGGTTATTCTTTGTATTATTCACGGTAACCGCCAAGCATGACGTAAATGTTCTGGTTGAGAGTATTTACGTCGATAGGGCATTTACTGGTGAATTTAACCATAAACTCTCCGTTCGCCGGAACCACCTCTGTAAAGTAATCGGATACATTAATAAGGAAGTCATAGCGATAGTTAGAAAGTCCGAGCATCTTTCTCATGGTTCTGCCGTCAAAATCCCAGTTGGCATAGACAGGTTTGATTAAAGCTCTGGTGCCGTTAGGTGAGGTCATTTCAATCTGCAGAAGATTATTGGCGTAGGCAATACCCCTGGTATTTCCCTGATAGGCGTTGCGGCATTCGGAACTGCTGCTGTCATTAGCGTAGGTGAAGGATGACATATTGAGAGAGGTGTTCTCTATGTCTATGTAATCATTTCCGGAATAACGGCTGTCAGCATTCACAAAACTGCTGAATATACAGGTAACGGTTTTACCGTTATCTGCCGAACTGCACGGATTTGTTCCGGTACTCTTATAGTCCTCCGGCAGAACAGCACGCTTACGGCATAATTCGTTCTGATTACAGGTCAGAGCTTTTTTAACCGCCTCATAGGCATTTACCACTCCGAAACCGTAATAGTTTGAGAATCTGAGTCCGGCTGCGTTGTTGTGCCAGCCGTTATCAAAGGCAAACTGTACTCTGCCGTATTCACTTACGGTTGATTTCACAGGTGTGTATTTAAGTGTGCTCCAGCCGGCAGATGTGTCATTGCTTGCCGTTACTGCCAGAATGTACCGGAGCTGCGGTACGGTGATGTCAGGCTTTGCCTGAATAACCAGAGTGGATACACCGGTAACGGAAGGTGTGGCGGATGATGTGCCGTTCATGGTATGAGTGTAGTTTTTTCTCAGACTGTAGGTATCCTTCGCAGTTCTCCACGGGGTTCTGCTTTCTGAACCTTCATTATAGTATTCCGGATCGTAGCTGTATTTGGTGGTAACAATGGCTGCTGAGGAGTCGCTTGTTCCTGTATAGCCGAATTCACCGCCGGTGCCTGATACCCAGAGATGGGATCCCACGGTGGAATAGGATGCTTTTCTGCCGAGAGAATTGATGGCTCCCACGTTAATAAGGTATCTGCCGCGGTTGAATGAGGATGTCTGGTTGAACTGACAGCTGATGCCTAAGTTTACACATTTCTGCGGATAGTAGCTGCCGCTTGTGAAGGTAACTCTGCCGAATTCGTTTCCGGCGGCCTTGATAAGCGGTATGTTGTTTTCAAACATACTCTGGTAATACATTTCAAGAGTAGGCTCATAGGCATAGCTGTTATCCAAACCGAGACTGGCATTGGCAATATCAAGATCCTTTTTTCTGGCGAGATATGCAACGTTGGTACTGTTGGCTTCGTATGATGCAAGCTGAGCGTTATAGGCAATACCTCTGACGCCTTTACCGTTCCCGGCCTTAGCTCCGATAATACCGGAAACCATGGTGCCGTGCAGAACACTGCTGTCCTGTTTTACTTCATTGAGAGAGAGCGCGGCGTTGATAAAGGATGCCCGTGAGGATGGAGTGTATTTTTTATCGGTAAGATCCTCATGATTGAAATCTACTTTGGTATCCCATACTGCTACTCTGACATTATTTCCGGAAATAAGCTCATCATTAGCATCGGTTAAATGCCATGCCGGAATAACATTGTGATCAATGCCGGGAACAGGAGCTTTTCTTACGGAAAAAGGATTCTGACCGATATTCTTGATATGCCACTGATCGGTGAAGAGGGGATCGCCTCCGGCATTTGTTCCTACATTCATTCTGTAGTTTCTGGTCTCGCCTGATGCAGTGGTGAGACTGATGGCTTCAGTGAAATAGTAGTAGTTTTCAGTTGAGCCGAGAACAGTTTCCGGAACATAGTAGTATATCTGACCTGTTGGTGCTAACTTACCTGTTTGCGGATGGGTTTTGGAAAATTCACCGTATTTTGCGCTTATTTTAAAATTATCAGTTGCTGACGTGGTGCCGTTTGATGATTTTACGGTGTATCTCAGAATATAAGGCTTCCCTGTGAACATATCCCCGTATTCAACAAGTGACAGGGTGATACTGTTATCCTGAGCGGCTTTAGTTTTTTCTCCGGCGGTGTTTGTTACTTCGATGATTGCTTCTTCGCCGGATGTATTACCATTCTGATTCTCTTCCGGAGAGGTCTCATCTCCGATGGAGACGGAGGTTTTTCCGTCATTGGAACTTACACTGCCGCCGCAGGCAAACAGGGCCGCGGAAAGGGAAGAGATAATCAAGGCGTTAACTGCAGACAGATTGAAGGAAATAGAGTTTGTTTTCATGCTTGGTTTCCATTATTTAAGTACAGCCTCCTCGTCCGGAAGAAACTTCCGGATAAAGAGGTTGAACTTATCTTATAGGGTATATTTGTTTAAACAGATAACTGATACGGTCAGTTACTGGTTATTTATTTTATATACTTATGAATGTCCATCGGGTAAAGAGCTACTTTAATGAGGGATCAATACCATGAACGTATGATGGTGAGAAATTACGGACGTTGGCAGTGGTGCTCAGCTCCTCTTGGATTGAAGACCACTCCTCGTAATCATCAACCGTAATTTCATAGATATTGCTGCTTATCTGCTGGACATCAAGTCCTGAAGGAATACAGTAGATATCCTTGTTGCATTGAACCAGAAGCTTGTTGGTAATGATGTAGTTGTGTTCGTTGACGTCTTTTACGTAGGCAATGTGTTCAGGATTTTTTTTGCCTGAAACCACTTTTTTGTTTCCTAAGGTGCCGATTTCATTATTTTTTTTGGTGGTTGACAATAACTTTGCCTTGCCGGCATCATCAGCGTCTTCAACTTTGAAATCATCGGTAATTATGGTGATACCGTTTTTTTGAAATTCATCAGCGGCTACTGACGGAGATGCGAGAACCGCCATCAAAGCCATAGCAATGATAGATTTATTTTTCATGATTCATTTTTCTCTTGTTGTTATTATTAAGTCGCGGATCTTCCCATTCCAGTTGTTTTTTTTTTTATCAGTTTTATCACGTGTCTGTGTTCGTTCAGAACACTCTGGCGGAGCTCAGAATGTAATATCTGAATTCCGGGAATAAGGATATATCCAGCGCTATTGCATATAATGTTGCTGAAAGCTCATTACGGGGGCTAAGTTTAAAAGTAAATATTTTGGTTTTGTACCAATTGATTATATTTTTTGAACAAAATTTAGACATAGATCATAAAAATGCTTGAATACTGATCTACTGTTTACGAAAATTATTGTTTTGTATTGATAAAACTGTTGCAGACTGCAGTAATGGAGATTTTTTATATGACCGCAAAGTATAATCCCGCCACACTTGAGGAACTGAAGACGCTTGTATCTCAGCCGGATGTAAATCTAGCGGATATTGATACCTCGCAGATCACCTCCATGGAAAAACTGTTCTGTAATTCAATCCGCCGTGATTTTTCCGGTATCGAAACCTGGAACACTTCAAAGGTTAAATCCATGAAGAGTATGTTTCAGAATGCAGAATACTTCAATCATCCAGTCGGTTGCTGGGATACATCATCCGTCACCGATATGCAGTCTATGTTCAGCGGTGCTGTTTCCTTCAACCAGCAGATTGGAAACTGGGATACCTCCAGAGTTAAAAACATGAAGGAAATGTTTCTGTCAGCAAGAAGCTTCAATCAGCCGATCGGCCGCTGGAAAACCTCTGCAGTTACCAGCATGAAAGCTATGTTCTGCGGAGCGGAAAGTTTCAACCAGCCGCTTGACGGATGGGATACCGGCAGAGTTAAGCATATGGAACATATGTTCGACGGAGCCCGTGCTTTTAAGCAGCCTATTGGAAACTGGAATACCGGAGCTGTAAAAAGTTTCTCCGGAATGTTTTTTGATTCCGTAGTTTTCAATCAGCCTATCGGTAACTGGAATACCGGCAGTGCAACTGATATGTCGGTGATGTTTTCTGGGGCGGTCAGTTTCAATCAGCTCATCGGCGACTGGGATACGTCAAACGTAATTGATATGATGGGAATGTTTGATCATGCCGTTAATTTCAACCAGCCGATTGGTAACTGGGATTCATCATCGGTAACAACCATGCAGCTGATGTTTTTCTGTGCTAAATGCTTTAATCAGCCTGTCGGCGGCTGGAATACATCTGCTGTAAAAAACATGAACAGTATGTTTGCTCATGCTGTTAATTTCAATCAGCCCCTGGCTGATTGGGACATAGCGGCGGTTACTGAACTTAGTAATATGTTTTGCGGTGCGGAATCCTTCAATCAGCCGATAGGCTGCTGGGATACATCATCTGTCGTAAACATGGAAGGTATGTTTTCCGGAGCGAGAAGCTTCAACCAGCCTGTAGGAGACTGGAATACCTCGGCGGTAACGTCAATGCAGCTGATGTTTCAGAATGCTGTCAGTTTCAATCAGCCTCTTGAAAAATGGGATACATCCAGAGTAGAGTTTATGAATTCGATGTTTTGCAAGGCAGTAAAGTTCAATCAGCCGTTGGACAGATGGAACACCTCGTCGGTAAAATATATGAGCAGGATGTTTGAGGGGGCTGAATCATTCAACCAGCCACTGGCCAGCTGGCAGGTGGAGAAGGTTGAACAGGTTGCGCAAATGTTTGCCGGTGCGGTTTCCTTTAATCAGGATCTCGGGCTGTGGCATCTTGACTCTCTGAAAAAAGCAAAGGAAATGGAACAGTTTCTTTCCGGAGCGGATTCTTTTGATTATACTGCCAACAGACTTCCTGTACTCAAAAGCAAGCAGAAAAGCATCTAAATCATAACGGCCTGAGAGCTTTTTTGGGGGGAAAATGAGTTTGGATAAATCAATCCTTCACGGGAAGGAATACAGAAAACAGTATACCGGATGCAGGGCTGTTGATAAATCCTGTAGAAATCACGGTGATTGTCCCTGGTGTCAAGGTAACAGACATTATAAGAATAATAAGAGAATGATCGGCTTAAAGGAATTATTAATTAATCTAAATGATTGATTAGAGTGGCAATAAGAAATGTTGAATAGAGTCATTACGAGACTCTATTCAACAACAGATTACGAACTGTATTGATTGTTTATTTATTTGTGCTATTTCGACACTTTTATGTATTTCATCAATCCGGAAAGGATATTACATTGAAACAGGTGCGGTTAAAAAGGTAAAACGGGTTACCTCTCCGAGGTTTTCCTGTTTTTCTGTAAGTTCGAAGTTCTGGTAAAATTGCATTAAACTGAAGTTTTGGCTTTTTTGCAAAGAATCTCCGAAAATCTCCTGTTTTTCTATCAGTTCGTACTTTCGGCATAAGTGCATTAAATACTGGCTTTCGCTTATGTTCGAAACATCGGTATACATTTTTTCCTCGCCTAATGACAGAGCGTATCGAAGAAGCAGGGAGTCGAAGCCTTTTCCCTGAAACTGTCGTTTAATATAAAGGTTATCAATCCTGTTCCCGGTTATCGTGATAACTCCGGCTGTCTGATTATTGTACCTGATAGAAAGCAGTTTTCCGCCGTTGTTAATTGAAGATTCAATATTGCTTATTATTTGATCGTCTTCCCCGGTAATAATTTTATCTTTCTCATCCTTCGACATATGAAGATATTTTAAATTTCTATGATACCCGTCTGCCTTCTGGCAGATTTCACGCAGCTGCTCTTTTGTCCCGTTATATTCTCCGCATACTATTGCACTTCCACTGCTCATTGCCGCAAGAAATTCAGAATCAGGATTACAATTTTGATAGTCGACACTGAAGGAAATATATTCAACAGAGTGATGATTATCTGTTTTTTCATCAATAATGTCCTGGACTGGCGCGTTGCATATTAACTGGTATTTACGGCGTTTGAAATAGAACATTTTACTTTCACACCTAAAGCATGAAATAATTATGCCAATGTCGTTTGAGAAGTTTGCCGGCTTTAGCTCATTGATGTTTATGCTTTCCGGAACTTTATCATAGATCCCGTCAAATAATCTGAAACAGGCTTCGTAGTCTTTTATCTCCGGAACAATTGATGAATACGATTTTGCGGGGCAGTCAATCAGCTGCATTAAAATGTATTTCCCGTCACAGGCATGAAAATCCTCCTCGGACATTTCTTTCAAATGAACCCTGCTCAGGTTGTAATTTTTTCCGGCAGTTTGCAGCTGGACTGCTATAACGTCACCATTTTCAAATATACGTTCCTGGCATATATCAAGCTTGATTTTCTTTTTCGGAGGCATGGGAGAGGTGATTTTTTCTCTGAACCTGGCCAGCACTTTCTTTCTTGCCTTGAGCATTTTTTCGCTTGACTCCGCCCATATATCGAGACCGAAGCCGGAGTCGATCATCTGTAGAGCTCTTTTTTTGACTTCATGTGTAAGGATACCTTTTTTCCACATATAATCTGCTAGGGAATAAACGTAATTGCACCATTCCTCAGGTTCGGATTCGTCAAACTCATTTTCACGAACATATTGATCAAGTACTGCAACAGCCTCATCCGGTTCGTATTTAAAAAAGGCTGCGGGGTATTCGTTTAACAAATCCGATGCAGTATCGTTTCCTGTAATGCTTTCGCTCCATGCTCCCATAAATGCTTTCCTTTTTCATTTTTTCAGCAGGCTTTATTTTTATCTGCCAGATTTAACAGACTTAAAACCTTATTTAGTAAACTATGCGGATACAACCATTGATACATTGATTTTTAAAACCGGTTAGATGTGTGTTGCCAGGTATCCGTATACGATAGGAATAAATCTTATCAGTATAAATACTAGCTATACCATATATTGTTTTGGGCGTTTTGAAATATATCACATTTTTAAATAGATAGTATACTTTGTGCAGCTATTAACCTTTATGTCTGCATGGAGTACGTAGAGCTGTCTGCATACAGCATAATAGTTGTCTTGTGTCCTTTTCTGTACTGAATGTTTTTTATCTTATTGTATTCCATTCGTTTCTATTAATTTCATTTCATATTTTTTTTGTATTGAAGTATAAATGCAGACTTATATATGTTGCTGTAATGCACGTAACCTGATGGCAGATAATCCGTTAATTAAGCAGTTATTCATCCCGGCAACTAATTACTGCGAGGTCTGAAGAATAGATTATTATCTCAATTTTATCAGTTGAAAACTGATAAAGTCTAAGAATTATATAAAAGGGCGGTAGAATAAAATTATAAATAATAGACATCTCAAAAGGTGTTTTCTTAATAAATGCGGTTTGGAGATAAAAATGATTTATAAAATTAATGATAACCTGCATAAAGCCAAATTCAGAATGCTTGCCATGGGAATGCTGATTTTGACCGGCGTCGGCTGTTGTCACGTATCCGAAGCTGATAATTCAGCAGTGAAGACTGAAACTGCTGTAACTCAGGATGTAAAACTGTCAGCGGATTCCTCCGGATTTGTGCTGCTGAGTGATGCTGTCCCTGATGCGATTCTTGAGATTCGTTACTATTCTACCTACAACTTTGTCGGTGACAGAATTGACGGATATGAAGAGCCGCTGGCCTTTTTAACCAGGGAGGCTGCAGCAGCCCTGAAAAACGTGAGTGATGAACTGATAACCAAAGGATACCGTCTTAAGATATTTGATGCGTACAGACCTCAAAAGGCTGTCACTCACTTCATGAACTGGGCTCTGGATGAAAAAGATGTACGCATGAAGAAGTATTTCTATCCTGAACTGGATAAAAAGGTTCTTTTCCCGCAGGGGTATATAGCCGAGCATTCAGGACACAGCCGCGGCAGTACCGTCGATCTTACGCTTTTCGATATGACCACTGAAAAAGAAGTAGATATGGGCGGGACTTTCGATTACTTTGGAGAACTCAGTCATCCTGACTACCGTAATATAACAGAGGAACAGTATAGAAACAGAATGCTACTGCGGGAGGTTATGCTTAAACATGGTTTTAAACCGCTGGTTGAGGAATGGTGGCATTTCACTCTTGCTAATGAACCGTATCCTGATACTTATTTTACGTTCCCGATTAACAGTAATTCTCTCTGATATTCCGGAAAGGACTTTTTTGCTAGGTTTTAAACATACCTGCAACTGAAGATAGTGGCCTCATTGAGGCCACTATCTACTACGGCATAGAATAATGATGAGTATACGTTAAAATATAATCAGTAGAATATCTGATGTGGTAACTGTAACTGTACAGCTTTTGAATCTAGTTACAGTCAGTACCCAGTACGTCAATCAGCAACTGTAATGATCCTGCAGTTCAGACCTGTCTTTTCTTTGATTTCCTCAATAACCTCGTTCAGAATGTGCTGTTCTGCCCTGGAGGTTTTTAACTGTACCTCTCTGTTTCCCGGCATATAGGATGGATTTTTCTTCAGTGTAAGTCCTGCCCGTTCAGCTGCATTGGCAGCTATAGCCAGTACCAGATTCTGCATTACAGTCCCGCTGCTTACAATACGCCAGCCGGTGTATTGCGCCATGGTTTTAATTCTGTCGGCATAACGCCAGGCAACTTCACCGGTTATAAAGGTAAGCTCGATATATTTTCCAATATGGTCGTTTTTAATTCCAGCCTTCTGCAGTGGAATATTTTCTTTGCTGCAGAAGCTGCGGATATAGGAAAAAGCTTCGTTCTGCTCCATAGGGGTATCTCTGTCAGCTGGTGTGAAGTCTGTTGCAGGAATGTCGGTATTTACAGAGACAGAGGCTTTTCCGGCACTGCTGTTTTCAGTCAGTTGCAGGGTCCATCCGGTTTCAGACTGAAACTTATCTCTTAGAGGTTGATCTGATTTTTTTAAGCCGGAAAGGGTAAGCTGGTAACTTTTACTGGTTTCGAAATAACTTATTTTTTCAATACGATCCTCAAACAGGGAATGAAGAAGCTGCTGCATTGAAGAATGATCGGAGGCCGGATGGATGGAAACCGACCATTTGGTCTCCTCTGTAAAGCACTCCGCAGCAGTTTCGAATTCTTCCATGTTTATTGCATCAGGGAAGATAAAACGCAGTACAACCTTCTTTTCATCAGGATAAATCCCCGCTTTTTTATAGCCTAAAAATGAAAAATGCTTTGCCGTAAGATCTGTAACCATCTGCAGGTTCAATTCCTTTGGGGCTACGGCATCTCTGATTTCCTGTTCTGTTGCCGGGTGGAACAGGAAAAAATGCAGATCGTCAGAGGCGAAACAGATGCTGTCCAGCAGCATTTTCTGCCATACGGTAATTTCTTCAGGGGATGCAGATTGTCTGCCGTACCAGATTTCCATAAGCTGCTGAGCCTTAAACTTCCGCTCAGGATAATGTTCCATGACAAAAAGACGCAGCTTTTCCAGACCGGATGCATCCGGCATTTCGGTTTCATTCATAGTCCGGGGCCAGCTGAAGCTGGTCTGTTTGCGGGTGACCCGGTAGGAAATATCTTTGATATCTCCGCAGGACGGCATGTAGACACCGCGAAGATGTTCTCCGGTGATAAGACTGGCAACGGCAGGCATGACTTCTGAATCCCCGTGAACCAGAAATACATCCCGTGGACTAAGTCTGGTGAGAAGTGCCAGGATTTCCTCCTGGTCTCCGTGGGCCGAAAGACCGACCTTGCAAACCTGGGCCTTTACCGGAATGCTTCGCCCGGAAAGTACGATGCTTACAGGTTCGGCATCTGGATCCTGACTTGTTGTTCTTGCCTTTTCCACATCATCGGCAAGTTTCATGAGCGCCCGTCCGGGAGCCTCCTCGTCCTGATATCCGGTAATAATAACCAGACCATCCTCCCGAGGGAGAATTTTTTCAGCATAGAGAACACTGGGGCCTCCGCTCAGCATACCGGAGCTGGCAACAAATACGGCTGGACCTTCCTGCTCTAACAGCTTATTGCGATCTGCAGAAGGAAGCACCGGCTGTACATCAGCGGAATAGAAGGGGTCATGGCCTTTGATGATACTTCGTGCCAGTTTGCTTTTCAGACTTGCCGGAAAACGGCTGTAGACACGGCAGATTTCCCGCACCATACCGTCAACGTAAACGGGAACCTGCGGTATAACTCCGCGGTTCATTCCGGTGCGCAGCAGCAGGATTACCTCCTGAGCGCGACCGAGAGCAAAACTCGGGATTAGCACTTTTTTACCTGCAGTGACGGCTTCAGCCACCATTTGAATCAACCGGTTTTCCTCCACCTGACGATTGGAATGCAGACGATCGCCGTATGTGGTTTCCACAATGCACAGATCCGGACGGAGCTTCGGAATGCGGATTCCTTCAATGGTCTGCTGTGAAAAAGCTGCAAAATCTCCTGAATAGAACACCGTGCCGTCTGTGGTTTTGAGATAAATACAAGCAGCTCCGGCGATATGCCCGGCCGGATAGAAAACAAAGGAGATGTCTGGAAATATTTCTTTTTCAACCTCTTCAGGCAGGGGAATAATACGTTCCATCATGGCAGTAACATCCGCTTCGCCATAGAGGGGGATTTCCTCCTCCCTCATGGACATGATTTTCAGGGAGTCCTGCAAAAGAACCCGACTCAGCTCCATAGTCATGGGAGTCATATAAATCGGTGCGTTAGGATATGCCCGTGATATCAGGGGGAGTGACCCGATGTGGTCCATGTGGGCATGGCTGATAATGATGGCATCAATGCCGCCCATTTCCTGTATGAGCCTGAAATTAGGCAGGGGATCCTTGCTTCCGCTCTGACGGATTCCTGAGTCAAGCAGGATTCCTTTGTCCTGAATACGAATGCAGATACAGCTTCCACCTACTTCCCTGGCTCCGCCGGCAAATCCTAGTTTCATAAATTTGTTCTCTTTTATGTAATCTGACAGTTTATCCGGCAGTAAAATGATCTGTGTGTTGCGATACCGTTCCGTACAATGCTGTAGCGTAAGGAAAATAATTGGTGCCGGTTTCTGTATATGGTGTTATTCCTTGCGTTGAATACGTATGATTATATCATGGTTTCTTTGCGGGATAGAATTCCTGATATGTGTGTTATAAGCTTTGCGGTGTTAAGCTTTATAATCTGAGGCATAGTGTTTACCAGATCTACTAAGGTTAAACAGTACTGCACACAGGATGCCGAGGAAAAACCGTATCATGCCCGAGATTAGGCTGTTTTCGGAGAACGAGTTGATGTATTTATTCAGCTCTCTTCGTTTATCATTGATTTTTTGTGCATTTCAGACTGATGTTTAAAAAAGGGCCTTTTGGAAATCTTCTCAGCCCTTGTATCAATAAACAGTATGGCTTTTAACAGCTCAGTAGTAATCATCGTCACGTTCGTAATCAGACTGATAAGTGTCGCAGTCATAATTGATAAGTTTAAGACCAAACTTTTCGAAGAACTCTTCGATCTCATCCTCACCTTCGTCAGGAAAATCATCCATATACGGTTCATAATAAGGTTCACCGGTCACCCAGTTTTCAAGTCTGTCCTGAATAACCTTATCCAGTCTGTCTTCAATTTTTTCGCACAGTTCTTCAGCCTTAACAAAAGGATTTTCTTTAAGAGCATCCTGAATCAACGGCTTCAGCTTATCAGGATCTGCAACTGCGTAAGTAAGGTTAATAGTACAGGAACAATCGATGTGAACTCCGCGACTGTGCCAGGTGCTTTCACCGGAAAAACAGTGCTCCCATTCACCGCTGCACAATTCTCTGAAGCCTTCATGCTTACGGTCTTTCCACTCTTTGCGGTTGTCTTTGGAGAACAGTTTCCTGTACATATCAGCCAGCAACAGGGAAGTATCATCATCAAGAAGACATTTTGCCCGGATAACCTGAGCAAGTTCATCCCTTGTTTTCTTTACCGGTTCCTTATGGATTGAAGCAAGGATCGTAACAAGTACAGCTGCGCATAGAGAAGGCGAAACATCATCCTTGATCATCCTGGTGTAGACACTGTACGGATATTTTGAAAGGTAATCGATTCCTTTCTCGCTGATAATGTATTTAAGACTGTCTGCGAGTTCTGCATCTGTTTCCATGAATTTTTTCCTTATTTCCGGGATTTCTGTTTAAATGCAGGTGAAATTATAGCATGACCATGCTGTATGAATTAAAACTATTAAGAATCGCTCACAAGTTCTGACAGCATCAGATAATGTATTGTTTCTTTCCACCTGGTTGGTCAGGTTTGCAACTAACTTCACTGGTGAAATCTTCTGCCTGGAGATATAGGGTATATGAGGTAGGTCGTATAGATTTCCTGAATGAAGGTCATGCCTTTGAATGGATTATCAAAAATGGCTGATAAATATGGAGCTTAACAACTCCTTCTTGACCTGTAATCCGGCGTTATCACCCATAATGGCTTTCGAGAAAGGACTCTCTTCTATGGTAAGCACAGAAAAGATGATGAGGCAATTAAGCCTGAAATGGATGCTGTCGGAAAAATGGCAGATTATCTTATTTCACGCCATTGTGTAGCAACAGTAAAATACTCCGGTATAAATTATTGGACGTATCAAAAATGGACAAAAGCATAATATCACAGAGCCTGTAACTCCATTCTGATTAATCATTATCAGAAGAGTCTGGACTAAGTTTTTTGAATGCGGTTACCAGGTGTTCAAGAAACCTTTCTACAATAGGTGTGAAAACCTGAAATTTTCGCCAGATTAAATATGTCGGGGTACTGAGTTCCGGATATAAAGGGATCCATACAAGCCCGTTTTCCGGACTGGTATCAACCAGTCCTTTGTATGTCAGCATAACTGCAATATTCTCCCTGACAAATCTGGAGCCGTTATAGGCAAGATTAACCGTATCAGTAACTTTAAGTTCGCTTGCCTGATCGCCGCACCAGCCTGAAATTTCCTCAGAGAGTCCCTGTGTTGAGATAATTATGTTATGAGGGAGCAGATCATCAATGGTGATTTTATCCATAGCTGCCAATGGATGGTCCCGGCGAACCACCATCCCCCAGATGTCGTCAGCCGGATAACGGATGTAGTTGTATTTATCGGTATCCGGTAAACCGGAAATAATTACAAAATCAAGAAGACCTCCGTCCATCTTCTCGGTCACCTGTTCAGTCATGCCGCTGATGACATGACAGCGCAATCCCGGATATTTCCGGCGAAAGGCAAGCAGTTCCTGGGCAAAGATATCGATGTGGCAGGTTTCCGGAGCACCGATATGAACATCTCCGCCGATTATGTCTTCAATATCTCTGAATTCCTGTTTGGTTTTATCCACGAGAGAAACTATGTCTTCCGCTCTGTTACGGAGTAATAAGCCTTCTTCTGTGAGCTTCATTCCGCCTCCAATCCTTTCAAAAAACGTACACCCGAATTCAGATTCTAGTTCCTTCATTTGTTTGGAAAGGGCAGACTGGGTAATAAACAGCATTGCTGAAGCCCTTGTCATGTTTCCTGTTTTGGCTACCATAAGAAAATTTTTAAGAAGTTTCAGATCCATGTTCCAGTTATCTCCGGCCTAATATGTAGTTTAATACATTATTCCATAATAGAATAATGTGTTATGAATTTTTACCATTGGTAATTATAGGATGATTTTCTTATACTTAAGTAAAGAGAATTTGAAATTTATAAATCAGTTATCAGATTCTTTATTATAAATTTCAGTGTATTGACATCATTGTAAGAAAATAGGGAGGCTGTTATGAAACCGCTTAAATTAATAGGTGCAGTAGTTGCAGCAGCATTGCTCACGGGAGTAACAAACATCATGGCATATGACATTCCTGTATCTGTTATATCAGATGCTTCACAAATGAAGAAATCTTCAATAGAAAACCTGAAGGATGATACCAGAGTTTTCAAAATCAATAAAAATATTCAGGTTATGAAGGTTGTTTTTACGAACCACTACGGCTTTGATGTCGCCGGACATCTCTACCTTCCGGAAAACTTTGACAGTTCAAAAAAATACAGTGCCGTAGTGATTTCCGGTCCGTTCGGTGCGGTCAAGGAACAGGCGTCAGGTCTTTATGCTCAGGAACTGGCATCAAGAGGTTTTGTAACAGTAGCCTTTGATCAGTCTATGACCGGTGAGTCCGGAGGGAGCAGACGCGATATGGCCTCTCCTGATATTTTTACAGAGGATTACAGTGCAGCGGTGGATTTTATCAGTAATCTGAAGTTTGTTGATCCTGAAAAAATAGGTGTGGTAGGGCTGTGCGGTCTTGCCGGAATGGCTGTCACAGCAGCTTCAAATGATATAAGAATCAAAGCTGTTGTGACATCAGCAATGTATGATATGTCAGAAAGCATCAGCGATCACTACAAAGGAGATTACTACACCGAAGAACAGCGTAATATTGTCAAGAAACATCTGGCTGCTATGCGTGATGCAGAGGCTAAGAAGGGCGGTTTGATAAGGGGAGCTCATGAAATAGCCGTAGATGCAGAAGGCAGAGTTCAGAATTCTGAAACTATGTTTCCTAACAAACTTCCTGATGATGCAAATCCGGTGATTAAAGATTTCTTCGGATATTACGTCGGAAGGGCCTACCATCCGCGGGCAATCAATTCCAACACATCAGCCTGGGACTCTACAGCACCGTATGGATTCTTCAATTTCAGGCTTATGGATAATATAAAAGAGCTGGCACCACGTCCTCTCATGCTGATTACCGGAGACAGAGCGCATTCCAGATATTTTTCTGAAGATGTGTATCAGAAGGCCTCCGAACCTAAAAAACTGATCGTGGTGAAGGGAGCCACTCATGTGGATCTGTATGATCAGATGGATAAAATACCATTTGATGAAATTGATAACTTCTTCAGAACAAACCTAAAATAAAAGAGTAGAGAGTGGCAGTTTTTTTCTACGATAATAGTTTGGAAAACCTGACATAACATAGAAGCATATTATAAACAGGCTCATGATCTAATGGAGACTCTCCATACGGCATGGGCTTTTTTCATGTCTGCATATAATTGTGTTTGACTAAGAACATATGAGTAGCAAATAGAATTTAGCAGGTATGTAGCTATGAATATATGTGGCGTGTGTGTAATCGGACATATTTGACCACTTTTAATCCCGGCTATAACCTGATTGGGCGCAATCGGCTATAATTGACCACTTTTAATTTAATTAGTTGCCCGGCTATAACATAATACTTTACCGCTTTTATCCTAATTAGTTTACCTGTCATAACTTTACAGAACAAATTCATTTCCCATATCTATCAAGAAATCTGAACTTGAAGAAAGAAATAAAAGGTAAAACAATTTGGTGAAAATCGGTCAAAGAAAAATATTAAAAGTGGTAGCGTTCTAGATTAACATCCATCCGCGTCAGTACTGACTTTATACGGTACTATTATACCGCTAGAATAACATAATGAAGGAAAAAGCCTAATGTGTTTTTATGGCGGGAATGTGAAAAACAAACAGGTTAAAAGCGTCGCAAATGTGATAATATACATATGATTATTTGGCGGGAATGTGAAAAGCATTTTAGTTGAAATTATCGCAAGTGTGAAAAGTAATTATCAGGCGTAATCGTGAATAATGATAATGTTTAAAAGAAAAATATATGATGAAATGTTGAAGTGGAAGCAGGAATATGCACCTAAATATGCACTGTTCCCGAAAGGTACAAGACATGCAGGAAAGACAACGCTGGCAGAAAAACCGATTTATTGACTCCTCCGTCTGTTCAAACCGTATCAATACGTATGATCTGAACTCTTCACGTCCGTTTTAACAAAACCGACTCTCAATCTGCCAGACAAAAATCCAGAAAATCCTGTGGTTAGCAGTACCGACAAACTGCAGCAAAGCATGGTGCACGTTACCTGATTCCCTGGCACCATCTGCCTGATGCCAGTCATATCAGGTTCAGGATGGTCATAAACAACCGTACCGAAAACTGTCTTCTGACCACCAGTTCTGTCTGAACGCCTCCTGCACAACGGATCTAAGATTAGGGGGTAATCACCGCAGCATCACTGATATCCGAGGAACTTTTTCAGTTTCTTATCAGACAGAAGATCTTCTTTGGACAATCCAAAAGAGGTGGCAGGAACAATTTCCAGGTAACGATCCAAAAACTCTTCGTAAGTCTTTGCCTCAAAGCAGTACGGCGTGACAAAGAAGGTTCTGGTGCCGCCGGTCACTCTGTCACCGGCCTGCACAGTTACTTTAAAGTCACCGGTTTTCAGTTTTGCAAACACATACATTTCCAGATACCAGCCATTGATTTCAATACGACCAAATGAAACCGGATACTCAGCCACAACGGGATTGGCTCTGAGTGCACTTTCCTGATACTCATGCTCGGCGATTTCTATAAAACGTTCTGCCGAACTGCAATCCAGCACGGTCAGACTGCCATCATCTCTGCTCTCTCGAACAAATTCCAGGTCGCCGTCAAC
>JAEEGK010015814.1_pt1 | contig 16662 bp, 2 predicted proteins | sample 8958771 | NCBI WGS metagenome assembly JAEEGK01 (sample SAMN16246547, study PRJNA631951) | gut metagenome | biome: gut microbiome; feature: rumen; material: SC-attached | host: Bos | place: Iran: Karaj | collected 2018-10 | reverse complement strand
ATCCCCAATCCCCAATCCCCAATCCCCAATTTCTATAAATTATATTTTTATAAAATTTTAATATTAATATTTTTATATTTATAAATAAAAATTATTATAAATTATATAAAAAATAATTAATTTTTTTTTTAATAGAAAAATTTAATTTTAACATTAAATATATAATAAAAAAATATTAAAAACATATAAAAAATATTTTATAAATATAAATTATGGAAGTTAATTTAATATTTAAAAATTCAAAAAATACACATATTATATCTCCATTAAAAACTATTTCTTTTTTAAAAAATTTAGCAACTCAAACTTTTTCATTAACAAAAGAATCAGTTCAATTATATTATAAAAATGAATTAATTTCTAAAGCATCAGATAATATTTGTTTAAAGGATTATTTTTATCAAGAAATTCCTATAACAATAATTGTTAAAGGTAATGAAACTAATCCTAGTTTAAATTCTTTAACTTTATCTTTATTATCTTCAACTAAAGAATCAACAGAAAGAGACAAAAGAATTAAGGGAATTAAATTAAATTTAAAAATTTTAGATCAAAAAGTAAAATTATTAAATAGTGAAAATGAAAATATTATATTTAATTCCGATAGAGAAAAATATAAAAATGAATTTAATAAATTAATAACTTTAAATGAATTTAGACAAAAACATAGAAAAAATAATAGTAGTTTTAGCGGAAATACAACATTGAATGTTCCTTATTCAAATTTATATAATAATCTTCAAAATAATATAAAAAACGAAAATATTTTATTAAATGATAATAGTAAAAATAAATTTAATAATTTATTAAATTCATATATTAATAATAAACATAATAGAAATAAAAATAATTTAATAATAAATAAAAATTTTAAAACATTTGATTGTGATTTAAATCAAACTGAAAATAAATTAATAGATTATTGTATGGAATGTTTTAAAAACGAAATTAATTTTTATTGTAGAGATGATAATAAATTTATATGTTTAAATTGTCAAAAAAAAAATCATTTAAATCATAAAATATTATTCATTGATGGAGGAAATATTTGTCAATGTGGATATAAGTATCAAAAAGCTTTAATAAAAGATTATCAAAATTCTGAAAATGAATGTAAAAAATTATTAATAAAAGATGAAGAAAATACAACAGATTTAATTAATGAATCTATTAAAAAATTAAAAAAATCTATTGTTAATTTAGCAGAAAAAGGTCAAAAAATATTAAATATTTATCCTTCTTTTGATATAATTGAAAATTCGAATACAAATAAAATATTTTATAATGAAAAAGTAAAAATTTATTCTTTTATGTCAATGATAAAAAATAAAAATTCTTATTCATTAAATGAAAATAAATTAGTTTTTGATAAATTACAAACTCATGAAAAAAATTATTTAAAATTAAATGAAGAAATAGATAATTTACGTACTAAATGTGAATTTAAACAAATGTTTGTATCAATTTTAGAATATTTTAAAAAAATATTAGATAATTTGGCAGATGAATTAAAAAATATAGATAAAAATTTTAATGATAAAATGGAAGAAAGCAAAATAATTCAAGATAGTTTTTTAAAAAATATTAAAATGTTAATTAATAAACAAAAAAAAGATTATAATATTGAATTAACATTACCTGAACTTAATACAAATCAAAATAATAATAAAATAAATAATAAAATTCGAGATAGTTTAATGTTAGATGAGAATAGACATAAACAAAAATTAAAAATTCTTCAATCTTTTTTAGAAAATGTTAATAGTGTAAATAAAAATAAAAATAATGAACATTTAGAAATTATTGATAAAATTAGATCAAGTTTAGAATTAAATGATACAAAAGCAATTCAAGAATTAGCAAATAATATTACAATAACATCAAGTAATAATTCAGAAAGAAGCAATAGTAATAATAGTGATAGAAGTTCAAAAAGTCAAAAAAGTTCAGAAAGTAAAAATGAAAATAATAATAATGTAATAAAAAATATTGTAAATAAAAATAATAGTAATAATTCTTCCATATTATCAAATAAAAATTATAGTAAACAAAGTAGTCTAAATAAATTTAATATAAAAAATACAATTTTAAATAATAATATAAATAATAAATATAAAACCCGAATTAGTATTCTTGATAAAAATTATAATAATTCTGAAATTTTACCTAATTTAAATATTAATAAAAATTCAAGGAGTAATAATATTAGTAATGAAATTACTCTTAGAAATAGTTTTAAAAAATTTAATAAAGAAGAAGATGATGATAGAAATGAAGATAATGAATTAGCTGAAAATAATCAAAATAGTAGAAATGATTTAAATAAATTAAAATCTGCATTTAAATCAAATGAAAATCAAAAATCAAAAAATTTAAAAGCAAATATTAGGCAAAGTATAAAAATAATTGAAGATCCAAATAATCCAAATCAAAGAAGAAAAAGTACATTATTTGAACAAAATAAAATTAAATTAAATGTATTTAATTTATTACAAGTAAAAAAGAAAAAAAAGAAGAAACTATAATATTAATTAATTCTTATATTTATAATTATAAATAAAAAATAATAAGTATTGTAAAAAAGAGGATTATTTTGATGAAAATTTTATATATTTATTTTAATTATTTTCAATATAAATATTTGTTTTATTATTTTAAATATTTATTAATATAAAATAAATATTTTTTTTTTAAATTATTTTTCAATTATTCATTTTTATATTTTTTGAAAATGAATTCATTTTAAATGTATAATTAATTAAATTTAAAAAAATAGAAATATGATTTTAATATATTAAAATCATTATAATTATTTTATTAAATTAATTAATTATTTATCTTATAATAGTATATTTAAAAATTAAATTAGATATATTATAATTAAAATTCCCTCTTTATATTTTTTAAAAATTTTTAACTTTTTAATTTAAATTTGAATATAAAATTTATATTTATTATTTGTTAATTAAAAATAATATTTAAAAATAATTTATCAAACAAATAAATTTAAAATAATAATAAAATAAATATTTATTAATTAAAGCTTTCAAATATTGTTTAAAAATAATATTTTTAAATGGGTTCTTTTTTTATACTAATAAATTCATTTAGATTAATATTATTTTTATTATTATTATTTGCTTCTCCTGTAGTACTTATTTCACTATTTGTTTCACATTTTTTTGTATCACTTTTATTCATAATAATTTCTTTTTCTTTCTTACTTAAAAATCTTCCACCTTTTCCTCTTTCTCTATTCATTGCATGTTTATGTCTACTTTCATGAATATATTTTTTTTCATTATTAATCATATTATATTTATAATTTAGTTTTTTTCTCATTTCTCTTCTTTTTAAAATCCTTATATATTGTTTATTATTAACATAAACATAATCATTATTATTTAAAATTTTTAAAGGTATTTTTTGAATAAAAGGAATTTTATATTGAGGATAATTTATTCCATTTAAATAAGGAATTCCAGATAAATAATCTAAATACTCACTTATATTATAATAAGAATTTAATTCATATATGTTATTATTATTTTTAATATTTGGTGTTATATTTTGAGTTAAAGGAATTGTTGTTAAATTTGGAGATAAATCTTTAAAGATAAATTCATTATCTTTGTATTTATTTTCGGTATTATTTTCTGATTTTTTTGAGCATGACATTTTTATATATAATTATATATATTAAACCTCTTTCTATAATTTTTATTTATTATAATTTAATATAATAAAATTAAATTTATAATTAATTTAAATTTTAATTTAAAAAAATTGAATACGATATTTAATAATAATTTAATATAATTTTAAAAATAAAAATAATAATTAATAATATGAAATAATAAAATTATTTTTCTCTTTAATTGTCTAATTGAGTTAATAAAGCTGTTCCTCTTCTAATCCAATGATCAGCATCTTTATTAGGTTCATTATCATCACATTTCAAATAGAAATACATAACAAAGTTAGTACTATGTCCAGTAGTACTTAATTCTCCTGCTCTTCTACTAGTTTTATATAAAGGACATTCATAATATCCATTTTTCTTTAATTTTGATACATTAATTGGTTCTAACCAAATAACAGGCATTTCAATATGTAATTCACCTGGACTTTGTTCTCTCAAAACTATTCTATCAAAGTCCCAACTTGCTCCTTCTAATTGTAAACCATGTATATTAACTCCATCTTCAGGATATATAATTGTTTCATCTCCATATTTTTTATCTAAGACATTAGTTCTAAATGTTAATTTATCAATTGGTTCTAAAGTTTTTCTTGCATATGTTTGTAATACAGCGGTATTAAAACCTTGAGGGAAGAAAAATGCACTAATCCAGAATGAATTTTGTGGACCTTCATATAACCAAGATTCCATGAATTTAACTCTTAAAATTAAATCTTTTATCCAAGATGTTAATGGTTTTAATGATAAATATGCATTATCTGCCCATAATTTTGGAACTAAATTATCTAAAAATGAATGATATACTAATTCTATTGTTGGACTCATAACTTCAGTTCCTTTAACTGCCATTTCTAATGAATGTAAACTTGATTTCATAACTTTTAATAAATTATTAAATTTATCACATTCTTGTAATAAAAAGTTACCCAATGGACTTTTTTTCTTTTTATCATCTTCTTTTTTACCTTTCTTTTTCTTTTTCTCTTTCTCTTTTTTTTCTTCCTCTTTTTTTTCTTCTTCACCCTCTTTTTTCTCTTCTTCTCCCTCTTTTTTCTCTTCTTCTTCTCCTTCTTCAGGATTAACTAAAACTGATTTTGGATTGAATTTTTTAGTATCTAAATATTCAATACCTTGGAATTGAGCATCAATATCATATTTAATTTCTAAAACAATTTCATCAGGACTTTTTCCTCCAGAAGAACTTGTTCTTGGTTGAATTCCAAGTAAAGGTTCCATAAATTCTCTAACCATTTTTTGTTGAAGAGTAATATTAGCATTATTATTTAATCCAAAAACTTCAGGTTCATCATCTAAAGGTAATTGGTCTATATAATTATTAATACTTTCCATTGTATCTACATTAGGTGCATAATATATACCACTTTCACTGAATTTATACATTTCATCGAAAATAAGATCATCGAAGTATTTTTCTAAAATTGCTGCTATTAATTTATCATCTTTATCATCAGTAACTCTTCCTCCATAATTTATAGTACCTATCAAAAATCTTAATATTTCAAATGGAACACCTTCATCTTTATATTCTTCTATATACATATTTAAATGTAATCTACTTGCTTCAAAATCACTATTCATCCATTCATATGGAATATTCCAACCTAATGCTCCGAATTTTCTTCTTTCTAAAATAATAGCATGGAAGAATGCCAAACCAAATGTCATTTTTTTTAATTGGAATGGTAATGAAGAATTCTTAAAATCTTCTTCTTTAATATTCAAAAATGTTCCTTTTAATGAAGCTCTTATTCCTTTAGGAGGTTCATTTGTTATTTTAACTCCACTTTGTAATATACTTGCTGGGAATTTATCAGAAGGCATACTTGTTAACCAAAGTCTATAATTATCATTAATTTCTGCTTCTTTATCATTTACTTCTTCTAAAATTTCTTCGAATTTAGGCATCCAACTTCTTGCTAAATGGCAGTTTTCTAAACAAACCCAATTTCCGTTTTTAATTGATTCAAATATTGCTCTTTTAGCTATTTCACCTTGACCTTGACCTAATGAAATATTAATCATATTAATGTTCATTTCCTTTGCGAAGTCTCTTAAGAATTTAACGGGATTTGCTCCAGGAGATAAAATAAATATTAATGGAGTTGTTTTTAATGAATCATCATATGCTGTAGCAACATTGAAAGGAGGTGATTCTAAAAATCTTTTTCCAAATGTGATTTCTATGAAATGTTTTATTGCAAATATTAATTTTTCTTCACGGAATTGTTTAACTATTAATAATCTATTGAAATTTTGAGTTATATTTTCTAATTTTTCTGGTAATTTTACTAAATGTGGTTGATCACTTGATAAAAATTCTTCCCAAAGTTTAATATCATCTGCATTAAAACTAGCTAAAATATTTTCTATATCATAAAAAGTAACAGAAAATTGTTTAATAGAAACTAATTTTTTATAAACTTCAATATCCATCCAATCTTTAATTCCTTTAGTATAATATACATTTTCTTTTGGATCAATTTTAGGTACAAAATTACCTACCCCTCTTAAAAAGAATTGCCATTCAGATTCTTCAATTGATTCATCATTTTTTAATTTACTAGTAACAATTAAAAAGCTATATAATAATTTATCTTTTTCAAACACACCTCTACTAATTTTTTCATAAAAACTTATAGTAATATCCTCAATTAAGATATTAACTCTAGTTAATATATCTTTACTTGCTTGACTCTTATGTAATCTTTGATTAAATAATTTCAAGAAATATTCTAAAGAATAATTATACATACTATCAATTAAAGCTAAACTTGCAATAGTGAAATATAATATACTTCCTCTTACTGCAATAGGGTGATATGATCTTCTTTCTTTATTAATTGTTTTGGCTGTAACCTCAGCAGATGATAATTGTTCTTTAATTTTAGCTGATTGAATTTTTGATTCATCTAATTTATTAACTAATATATCATTATCTAATATATCACTTCCTGCATCTTTAACTAAATTTAATATACTTGCTTCTAAATCACTTATCATTTTTTTACCATTGTTGATACTTAACATAGTTTGATCTTTTTGTTCTTCTAATTCAGGTTTTTCATGTTTTACAACTTCAACTAATAATTGATCTTCTAATCCTTTTCTAGTAACTGTAAAGTTAATTAATGTTACTTTTATTGATAATTCTGGTAAATAATGTGGGTTTGCCATTTTAGATGTCATAAATAATTTAAATCCAAGAGTATATTGAATTGGTTTGTCACTTCCCATTGAAAGATAATATCCTGCTCCTTGTTTAAAAACTTGATTTGCTAAAATAGGTTCTAATGAACTATCTAATGTTTGTTCTACATTTTCAATAAGACATGGATAACCATTCATAATAGAATTTTTAAGGTAATTGAAAAGATTTTTATTTGTTAGTTTATATGAGTTTATTTTTTGTTTTCTATAATAATTTCTAATCCATTTATTTGCTTGCATTTGAGGATCTATTATTAATGGCCAACGTTTTGCACGGACTGTAATTATTGCGTTTTCTATTGATAATTCATCTGCGGGTAAACCACTGTAATTCCAATCTCTAATTTCCATAGGGTCTGATAACATTTCTTGAATACTAAATTGAGGTATGTTGTCAGGTTTTAATCTTTCTTCTATTTCTTCTTGTGTTAAAGGAACATATGTATTTTTTATTTTTTCTTCTTCTTCACGTTTTTTTTGTTCTTCTTCTTCTTTTTTTTTTCTTTCTTCTTCTTCTCTTTTAAGTTGTTCTTCTGTTTTTTCTTCTTCTTCTTTTTTTTCTTCTTCTCCTTCTTCGCCATTTGCTTTTTTTTCCTCTTCTTCTTTTTTCTTCTTTTCTTCTTCTTCTTTTTTCTTCTTTTCTTCTTCCATTTTTCTTCGTTCTTCTTCCTCTTCTTCTTCTTGTTTTTTTTTCTCTTCTTCAGCTTCTTCTTCACTTGCACTATAATGAACTCCTGCTTTAATAACATATTCTTTAGTAGCATCTAAAAATTCTTTTCTATATTCCATTGTAAATGGACCGAAATAAGAAACAACTGTGCTTGAAATAATAACATTTGCTAATAAATTTTTTGCTTCTTTTGAAAGTTCTATAATTTTTTCTTTCCAACGAACACCTTCATCTTTCAAACCATCTACTAATTTACCTGCTCTAACCATTTTAATATTAATCATCTTAATTGAATATGCTAAATCATTTAATTTTTTAACAGCTTGATCATATTCTTTTTGTAATGTTTTTAATTCGGCTTCTTTTTCATTTAAAAACTTTGATTTTTCTTCTAATTTTTCTTCAACTGCCATTAATTCTTTAGTTGCCTTTTCTTGTTGATCCATTTTTGGTTTGACCTGTCTATAAACTTTAACATATTCTAATAATGCTCCAACATATGTTTTTAATCCATCTGCTGCCATACTAACTTTTAAAAAGTCAATTTCTTTAATTAATTCAAATAAATTACCTAATTCTTTTAATTTTCTTGGATCATTTAATTTTTTAACCATCATTGCTTCATTTTGACAATTTTCTTTAAATCTTTTTACATCATTAATTAATATTTTAAAATCACTGTATTCTGTTCCTTTACAATCAAAAACAAAACATATATTTTTTGCTAAATTTAATATATTTTGACTTGGTTTAAGGAAGGAACGTAATTGGAAAAGATCATCTTCTTTTAATTTTGATAATGCGTCTTTAGCTGCATCTAATTTTGGTTTAGCGGTTGCCATTTCAGCATCACATTCTTCTTTTATTTTTAATATTACACTTCTTTGTTTATCTACTTCATCTTTTTCACCTTGAATTTTTTCTCTTTCAGCTCCCACTATTTTTTTCTTATCTTCTAATACAACAATCATTTCTTCTACATTTTTTTTACCTTCGATTTGTTGAGGTTCTAAAATAATTAAATCTTCTTTTAATTGTTTAACAATTTCATTTGCTTCATTTAATTTTCTTATACCTAATTTATAATTTTGAATTTGAGTAGGAATAATTTTTATTTTTTCATTATATATATCAATAAATAATTTAATAAATTCTAGATATGAAGTTGGAGTTATATAATAATATCTTCTTAATTCATTTTGGAATCTAGTTGATAATTCTAAAGCTTTTTTTTGAATTTCAACAAAAATTATACTCAATTGAGTTATAACTCTTCCTTCTAAAGGTTTTATTGTATTAGCAGGTTGCCCTCTCAAAGTTTCTCCAATTGTTTTTAAATATCTTTCAGCAACTGATTTAAGTGCATTATCAGGCCAAACATTAAACCAATCTATAGTACAACAGTTTATAATACTAGGGAATTGAATGCATCTATTTCTAAATGAACTTCCAACTGGACTAAAAGATAATACAATATGTAAGGAATCTCTTACAGTTGCTACAAAATATTGATATACTCCATCTTTTGTTTCAGCATATTTTGCTTCTTTTGCTTTATCTTTTAATGTATTAAATATTACTGCCATTTCATCATCTTTAAATAAATTTGGAACTTCTCCATTATTTAATATATTATTTATATCTTCTAAGAAACTTTCTTGAAGAATTTGTGTATCACTGAATAAAAATGCTTGTTTTTTGTTATCTCCTACACCACCTCCTTCATTTATACCTCCTGATTTTTTTAATATTTTTCCAATATCTTTTAAGAACAATTCTACTCCATAACCTTTTGCTATTTGCAATGTATTCATTTCTTGTTTTAAAGCAAATACAACTAATTTTGTTAATGATTGTCTTCCTGAACCACCTAAACCTATTAATAATGCATTTCCTCTTGCAAGGGATAATATACGAGCTATACGACAAAAATGGTTAATTGCGTCAGTAAAGAAAACTAATTTCATTTGACCTGAACGACTTGCTGTATTATATGAATCTAATTCATCATTAATTCTTTTATGTAATAAGTTTATATCACTATTTATTTTATAACATTTTTCTTTTAAATCTGTAAATATCAATTCATTTATAACTGGAAGGGTATCTTTTTTCATTTGTAATTTTCCTTCATATAATAGTTTTATCTCATTGTCAAACCATGGTATATCATCACTTAATAAACGATCTCTGAATTGTCTACTTGTTTCATGAATCCATAATAAAATTAACATTTTTTTATCAGTTAATTCACTTAAACCTGCTCTAACCATTCCTTGAACAACTTTACTCATATCTCTTAAGTTAAAAGTATAATGACTTTTAGAAGGGGTTGGTAATAATTTTTCTCTAATTTTTTGATATATAGCCAAAGCACTATCAATAAGAACATCTGTTTCTTTTTCTAAATTTTTAGTATTACTTAACCAACTTGAAACTATAGTTTTAAATATTAATTGCATAGATTCATTTGATAAATCAGTTATCCAAATCATATTAAAATGACGGAATAATCTTGGGGTAACTGGATTACGACCTCCTGAAGGTGGAGCACATGCAGCCATGAATATAGTATCTTTTATATTTCTTTTTATTTTTTTTTCATCATATAACATACGATTATCTATTAATTGTCTAACAAATTCTATAGGTTGTTGAGCTCCAAATAGATCTAATTGAGGAAGATTTATATCATCGATAAAATATATAAATTTTTTACCTGCAGGTGGGGCGAAGTTACCATTTTTATATATTGTTGTTTTAAGTATATCAAAAATGTTTTTACTAGTTGTTTTTGCTGAGAAGTTACTTGATTTATATATAAATTTACCACTTTTTTCGTTTTTAAGATAGTCCATAATTATAACTGATTTACCTACTCCGGTTTCTCCCATATATAAACTATTAAATCCATTATTAGCTAAAATGCTCATAATTTCTTTATATTTTACTGTATCATTTGTGGGAATTAATATATTAAAGAATGGGAAATTTTCATCATATTTATAAGGAACTCTGTCACTTACTTTATCAAAGAACCTATCAAATGTTGCATTTGATACATTAACACATACATCATATATATTAAAATCATTGAAATTGACATTTAATAAATTGAATTTAATTTTAATTTCTCTACTAAAAGCATTTCTACTTTTATCATCTAAATTAGCACCAATTGACCAAATTATAGCAAAAGCAAGTAAATAATTACAAACATCAGTTATATTACTAGCTTCAGGTTTGATAATGTCTGGTTGATAGAAACAAGAAATAATATTCAAACAACTTTGAGCTAAATTAATATCAACAGAAGGTATTTTTTCTTTACATTTTTCTCTAATTAAACTAATATATCTTGGTATATATTTTTCTAAATCATTACCTAAAACTTCAACTTGTTTTATATATGCTTCACATCTTGCTTTACTTGAAGGTTTTTCTAATTCTTCATCTAATAATTTTCTTAATTTTGCTTGATAATTCAATACCCAACTTTTTATAACTGGTATTAATCCAACATGATGAGGCTCCATGTAAACCATACCACAACGAGAAACTGTTGCAGGACTTGCAACTTCTAAATCTTGAACTTCAAAAATTAAATTCATCATTTTGGGAATTTTAATATTTGAACTATCAGGTAAGCACAATTTTCTTGAATCATCTAAGACTGTATTCATATCTTCTATCCATGTTGCATCAACGGGCCCATCAAATATCAACCATAATCTTTTTGATGCTCCTCCTGGAAGTTTTTCTGCATCTTCAGCCTCTCTCATTATTCTTGCAACTATACCATCTTCCCATGTTTGGGTAATTTCATCTTTAGCCATATATAAATCTGATTTAGGTACGGCTTTTGGATTAAGTAAATCAGTGTTTATTTTTGTATACCAATCTTCATTTTTTGCTAAATCTTCATTTTTTCCTAATTCTGTTAATGTTTTTTGTAATACTTGATATATAGAAGTTTTTCCTGTTCCTGTTACACCTACTATCATATTTCCTAAACGAACCATCATTGTATCTAATAATTGACCTACTTTTTCTACAAATCCTGGAGTAGGTTTTAAATTTTCTTGTTCTATAATTTCTTTAACTTTTTCATTAAAAACTTTATTTTCTATCTTATTAACTACAGTAGTAGGGAATAAATCTTTAATAATATCTAAAAATAGTTCTATATCAACTTCTAAAAATTTAGGAAGATTTGAATCTTTCATGGCTCTTATTAAAACTTCAGCTTCAGGTTCTTTTGGGAATTTTTCTTTTAAATAACCTGCTCTAGTTAAAATAGATTTAATACCTCTTAAACCAAAATCATAATGTTTTTGTTTAGATAACTGTTCAGAAGATAATTTAAATAATTGATACATTTTAACTGATAAATCTTTCGCAGTTTTAAATCCTTTAGAATATAATGTAACTTCAGCAACTAAACTATAATCAGGAATCATCATAGCAACTGGTCTAAAAAGTGATTTTAAGTTATCAGGTAATTCAGTTCTTCCTGCATAACCAGGATTCATTGTAATAAATACTCCAAATCTAGGTTTTAATTTTATAGTTTTTCCATCAAAATCCATAATCCACTTTTTCTCTCTTAAATGTGTTTGAATAGTTTCAATTTGTTGAGCAATAACACTAAGAACTTCAATTTCAATACGATTAAATTCATCAAAACATGCCCATGCTCCACATTCAGCTAAACCACAAAACATTCTACCCATCATTTTATAATCTAATTGATCTGTACAATTAAATACACAAACTTTTATTGCCAAAGCTTTACTTAAATCTTTTGTTGTCTCTGTTTTTCCTGTTCCTGCTGGACCTGCGGGGGCACCCCCGAAGTTTATATTCAATGCAGAGGTTAATGTTATATAACATCTATCTGTTAAAGGAGTGATAACCATTCTTTCGGGGTTACCTAAATATTCATATCCATATACGAAACGTGAATTTGTTTGTTTTATTATAATTTCCATTCTCTCTTCTTGAGTTTGAACGTTTATATCTTTTTCCCAATAAAATTTCAAATTTTTTTGCCATTCAAAATCGTTTTTATTATGAACATCTTTTCTAATCATATCACTTACAACTGCTCTTGCATGGACATTAATAATAATAAGTCTTTCAACTAAAGATTTTTTTAAAGGATCTACTTTTTCTCTAACTAAAGTTGATAATTCAATAATTAAACTTTCCATATATTCTAAAAAGTCACTTAATTTACCTCCTTCTGCTATATCATCTATAGCCTTTTCAACAAATTGAGCCCACATTACTTGATCATCTGTTATTACACTTTGACAAGGATAACCTGTATATATCCATTCTTTTCTTGGTTGTTTAAATCCTGGATATTTTTCTAAACAAAGTTTTGTTTTATCATATACTGATTCAAACATACTTGCTTCTAATTCATTTAACCATCCTTCTATATTTTCTGTTGCAAATAAGGTATGTGTTAAAGGAACTACTTCATTTTCTGGACTTACCATTTCAATAATTTCATTTGAAGATTCTGATACAAAATTTACACATTTTATTCCATCGAAACATTTTGATAAATAATCATTTACTAAACGAGGTTGTCTAGTGTTTGATAATATTTTTAAAAGTTCGTCATTTGATAAAAAGTAAAAACGAGGAAATGCTTTACGTTTAGTTTGTAAATAATCTTCTAAAGATTTTTGAATAGTATCTAATTCTTTATGGAATCTTGTTAACATATCTAATAAACCTTCTTGTTTACATCTATTTAAAACAATGGGATCTGAATATGTTTTTCTCATTAATTCTTTAAAAAGTTTATTAACTTTAGCAAAATTTTTACTTGCTTCTGGTAATTGTTTTTTAATATCTTCAGCACTGAAAATATTTTCTAAATAAATCCATTGTTTTTGAACTAAAAGCCATTCTTCTATAATATTATTAATAGCATTTAACATATTATCCCATTCTTCTACTTTATCTCTTATATCAGCAACATGTCTACTTGAAAGAGCACTAGCTACTAATTGACTATGTTCATCTAATGCATTATATATATCTTCTACTGATGCAATAATATATTTTACTTCATTTTTAGTTTTACTTTGGTTTTGAATTATGAATTTTATATTAGCCCAATCATTAGCTATTTTTTCCATATCTTTCATAATTTTTTCTTGAGCTATAGCAGCTGCACTAATGTTGTCTATTCTATCTGATTCTAAAGATATTTCATCGTTTTTGATAATATCTCCGAAGGTTATTGAATTTAATATATCTGGAGTATATTCGATTTTTAATATTTTAAAGAATTCTATCCAATGACGTTCTTGCATTGAAGTACTTGAAAGAACTTGAATGACAGGTGCGTTTTTATTCATATTATTAGATAAATTAAATAAGCATGTAAAAACTTTATCTTTATCAGGATCATTAATACGACTTTTAACATTTGTAATAGCTATATTAAAATCTCTTATACTATCATCTATTTTTGCATTTTTCATTCCATTAATAGTTAAATTTTTCCATTTTTCTGTACTTTCTTCTAATTTTATTAAAGTATTCCATAATTGAAATTTCAAATCATAACTATCATCTAATTTTTTCCATTCATCTTCTATATCTTCTGAAGGTGGATATTCTAATGTTTTTAAATATGAATTATTTCTATCCATTTTTAATTTATAATCATCTACTTGATTTTTAGCGTTTGTAAGTATATTTTGAACAATAGCTCTATCTGTTTTATCATCTAATAATTCTAAATTAGTTGTTAATTGTTCATTTAATTTAATAATATTAGATTTATTTTTTTCAATATCAGATGAAATTTCACTTTTCAAACTATCTTTTTTTGAATTTATTTCATTTCTTTGATCTTTAATTTTTTTATCCATATCAAGATATGCGTTTTTAAGATAATTATCATATTCATTTAATTCTTTTTGAGAAACAGCATCAATATTAAATTGTTTAATTAATTGATGAATAGTTCCAATTTTATTAACATTTTCTTCTAATTTATTCATCGTAGTTTGAAAGGCATTAAGTTCTTCAATAAATTTACATGTTTTATCTATTGTATTATGTTCAGTATTTACTTTATTATTTCCTTCATCAACAGCTGCAATAATATCTTTTTTTAATTGAGCATATGAATTTCCTAAATAATCTTCAAATATTTTTTTATATTCATCTAAATATTTATTAAATTCATCTTTTACTAATTTTGAATCAATTAACATAATATTTGGATTGAAATTATCTTTAATATTACTAAATACTTTTGTTTTCCATATATTACTATCTTCGATTTTTTTTCGAACATCATTAATTGGTGTGCTTGGGTCAACAGTTTTATCTTGAGTTGCAAATTTTTCTTTTTCGAGTTGCAATGGAATAAATTCTTGAAAAGATCTTTTTGTATCTTCAAATACGAAATCGAAATCTTCTTCTAATTTATTAAATATTAATTTCGTATATTTTGAATAATATTTACTTTTTTCTATAACAAATTTAAAAGCTCTTTTTATTTCATCATCTAATGAATCATTTGTTTTTAAATTTAATCTTTCTGGATCTATATTATTTCTATCTCCTTCATTTTGAGTGTCGATTAATAATATTTGTTCATAATTTTTTTTAGAAAAAATACTTATTAATCTTGGAGCTTCTATAATAGTGTCTATCATTCCTTTGAATAAATCTTGGAATTTCTGGAAAATAACTTCTTTATTTGGAGTTAGAGCTACTACACCATCACCAAAACTTAAACGTAATGTAAAATATGCTTGATTATTTTTTCTTGATAATAAAATTCTATTCATTTCTAAAAGATTTTGTCTATTTAATTTATATAGCATTTCTAAACACATTAAATCAGTCATTGTAACAAAATTATCAAATGCCTTTTCATCTGCACTTGCTAATTGAATTAATTTTCTTCTCATTTTCTTTTCGATTTTTAAATTATACATTGATTTATTTTTTAATTCTTGTAAAGTTTTTGAATTTTCAGTTTCATCAATTTCTCGAACTTCTTTTAATCTATCTGATATCTTTTTATATAAATCTCTTAAAACATTTAATATATCTGTTTCTATTATTCGTTTTAAATCATTTTTTGCAGTTTCAAATTCTTTTCTTTGAGTTCCTTCAAAATCAGCCATTCCTGAACTAGTCCATGCTGTATCACCTACAATTTTTTGTAAACTAACTTTTGATATTTGATTAATTTTTTCATTTGCATCTTTTATTTTATCAACAAATGCAGGTTTAGTAAGGAATAATTTTTCACTAAGACTTTTACGAACACATTGAAACTTCTTAAATCTATTGAAATTTCTCCACATTGAAAATAATTTAAATGGTAAATATTGTTTGAAATAATTTATACGTCTTAAAATATTAAATAAAGTACTTTGATACATCCAATCTGATAATGTATAAAATTCAGCAACAGAATCTGGGATTTTTGAATTATTTTTTTTACTCGCTTCATCTGTTGGATAAGTATGACTTATTCCAGTAGGTGTTACAATAAAATGATCTTTACCTATTTTATCTCTAGGAACAACTTTTAAATCATAGGGATTAAAAATATGCTCGGCAGTATGATCTACTTTTTCACAAAAAATAAATTTTGTTGGTGTAGTGTTTCCATAAATTTCAAAAAATTGAACAACTTTTTCTCCATTATCTATACTTTTCATAATTTTATCCGTTTTTGAACCTTTTTTTATATAAAGTTCAACTTCTAATTCTTTCATTTCTTCTCTTTGTAATTTAGGATCAAAAATTTTTATGAATTTTTCTTTTATGATTTGTTCATATTTATTTTCTTCTTCTTTATTATCTTCTAATATTTCATTGTTCATTTCATCAAAATTTTCTTCTTCTTTAATTTCTTCAATTTTTTCTTGACCCTTCAAATTTAATTTTTTTGATTTGTTAATTTTATTTTTTTCTTTTTTATCTTCTGGAAGCTTATATTGATCAACAATTGTTTCATCATAAGGATATAAACTTTTAAAATGTTCTTGATGTTCTTGTTTAAATA
>JAEEGK010015810.1_pt1 | contig 16664 bp, 11 predicted proteins | sample 8958771 | NCBI WGS metagenome assembly JAEEGK01 (sample SAMN16246547, study PRJNA631951) | gut metagenome | biome: gut microbiome; feature: rumen; material: SC-attached | host: Bos | place: Iran: Karaj | collected 2018-10 | reverse complement strand
AGTACTACTTCCTCTCTGGCTTCACCGCCAAGCTCGCTGGTACAGAGCGCGGAATCACCGAACCCACCCCGACCTTCTCGGCTTGCTTCGGCCAGGCATTCCTCGAGCTCCATCCCACCAAGTACGCTGAGGAACTCGTTAAGAAGATGCAGAAGTCTGGTGCTAAGGCTTACCTCGTTAACACTGGTTGGAACGGCACTGGCAAGCGTATCTCCATTCCCGACACACGTGGCATCATCGACGCCATCCTCAACGGCTCTATCCTCAACGCTCCCACCAAGCAGATTCCTTACTTCAACTTCACCGTTCCGACCCAGCTCGACGGTGTTGCATGGGGTATCCTCGATCCCCGCGACACCTACCAGGATCGCAACAAGTGGGAAGAGAAGGCAAAGGATCTCGCAGGCCGCTTCATCAAGAACTTCGGCAAGTACACCACCAACGAAGCCGGCAAGGCTCTCGTTGCCGCTGGTCCCCAGCTCTAAGATGACGATTGCAGCATAGGCTGAAAGTCTTATCTGAACAAATTGACACCCGCCCCATATTCATTGTGGAGCGGGTGTTTTTTTATTACAATTATTGCCAAATTAACAAAATTAAAGATTTTGCGTAAAAATATAGCCTAATATTTGCAAATCCCACTCAAAAACCATAAATTTACACCGATTTTTGTAAAACGACTAATATTAACTGATATGAAAAGGATTCTATTCACAATCATAGCCCTCGCCACGCTGCTATCCACCACAGCTTGGGCGCAATACGGCATCACCAAGGAGACTTACAAGGTGGCTGTGAAGAAATTCCCCACCTACTACGTGCCGCCGGAGCAGCGCACCTATTGCATCAAGATGGACAATAAGATGCAAAGCATGTACAACGACACCTACATCACCGGCGACATCGAGCTGCCCGGCTGGACGGAGATTGACAACGACAGCCTCGCATACATCGTCATCTCCATGGACGTGCAGCCGTTCAAGGTAATCGGCATTGACCTCAAGGACAACCGCACCGAAAAGATGACCGCCGACGGCCTGCAAATCAACCACAACTACTTCCCGACCGTCAAGTACATCTTCAATATCAAGTGCAGCATCAAGTCGCCTGTGGAGACCCTTGAGCGCAGGAGCAATCCCGACGGCTCGTCAATTGAAAAGTACTACCCAATCAAAATCAGCTTCCCCACCGAGGAGGAGGCGCGCAAGTACGTCAACGACGACAAGGAGTCAATCACAAAAAAAGTGGCGGAGAGCACCTTTGAATTTATGAGCAAGGAAATCAACACCGCGCTCGGCGAAAGGTTCTACCCCGTGGACACTGAAGATGAAGTAACAGTCGGCTATCTCATCGACGAGACAAGCCCCTTCAAGGACGACATGCTCGCCGCCAAGGAAGGCATCGCCGCAGTGCTTGCAAAAATTGATTCTGAAAAAGTACCCCAATACCTTGAGGCTGAACTCGATCCCTGGATTGAGAAGATAAAATACGCCGCCGGAGAGCTCTCCAACACCGACGCCATGCAGCGCAAGGCTAAGGAAGAGATGCTCCGCGACCTCGCCACACTGTACCTCATCCTTGAAGATTTTGACCAGTGCTCGCTCTATTCGCAGATATTGCGCGACACATTCAAGAGCAAGGAAGGCGAAAAACACATCAAGCAGATGAAGACTTTGCAGGCGGATTATGACAAGCATCACAAAAATTCACGTCATTTCACGGAATACTAAAAAAAATATAACACTTTTGTAACGAAAATTCAAAAAGAAAACATATATTTGCAGTCAGATTCCAAAACTGAAAAACAAGTATACAAGCATATAAAATGAAGGTTTTAAAATTTGGAGGCACATCGGTTTCCTCCGTCGAGACAGTAAAGAACATAAGCGCGATACTCAAACGCACCACCGAGAAGCAGATTGTCGTCTGCTCCGCACTCAGCAAAGTGACCAACATGCTCACTGAGGCGGGCGACAAGGCTGCCGCTGGCGATATTAGCTACAGAGAAATCAGCGCACAGATAGAGAAGCGTCACTACGATTTTATCGACGCGCTCATCGAACCCAGTCAGCAGAACGACCTCAAGGGCAAGATTCACAATTATATAACAAGGCTCGACAAGGTGCTCGAATCCATCTATTTCCTCAACGAGCTGTCTGAGCGTGCCTACTACATCATCGTGAGCTTCGGCGAAAGAATGTCCAACGACATCATCTACAGATATTTGCAGATTCACAACGGCAATGTGGACTTCCTCGATTCGTCGCAGATAATCATCACGCGACCCGTAGGCGGCAAGGAGCACGTCAACCGTACTGTTACATACGAAAACATCCGCAAAAACTGGAATCCGAACGCCGACATCACCGTGGCTCCGGGATTTATCTCCAAGTCTGAAAAAGGCTACGCAACCACTCTCGGACGCGGCGGCAGCGACTACACGGCGGCTCTCTACGCAGCAGCCCTCGACGCTTCTATGCTCGAGATTTGGACGGACGTAAGCGGCATCTATACTTCTGACCCGCGCAAGGTGGAGAATGCTTACCCGCTCGACAAGGTAAGCTACCGTGAAGCGTTGGAACTCAGCAACTTCGGTGCAAAAGTTATCTACGCGCCCACCGTGCAGCCAGTGATGGAGAAGAAGATACCGATGAAAATCCTCAATACCTTCCGCCCCGACGACGAAGGCACTCTCGTATCCACTGAGACATCGCACGACATTCCAATCAAGGCAATATCCGCAATGGAAAACATCGCCATGATTACATTCTCCGGCACAGGCCTCGTAGGCACCACCGGAATAGCTGGTCGTCTGTTCAGCATGCTCAGCCGCAACAATATCAACATCACCATCATCTGCCAGGCAAGCTCCGAGATGTCAATCTGCCTCGCAATCGACGCCAAAGACGCCGACAAGGCAGTGAAGGCTATCAACGAGGAATTTGACTTTGAAATCCGCAAAGACACTGTCAACAAGACAGTGGCAGAAAACGACTACGCAATCGTGGCAATGGTGGGCGAAGGCATGAAAAACTACGCCGGACTCACAGGCAAGGCATTCACCGCACTTGGCAACGCAGGCATCAACATCCACGCAATCGTGCAGGACAGCACCGAGGTCAATGTTTCTATCATCGTCAAGAAGGTGGACGCCACCAAGGCTCTCAACGTTCTTCACGACGTATTTTTCAACAATTAACATACCTAAACAACAGAGATGCAGTACATTAGCACAAGGGACAACAACCTGAAGGTAACATTCGAGCAGGCGGTGAAACGCGGCCTCGCTCCCAACAAAGGTCTCTTTGTCCCCGAACACTACATAACGCTGCCCAAATCTTTTTGGGACAACCTCTACGGCATGAGCCTCCAGGAAATCGGCTATCAGGTAGGACGCCAATACGTCGGCGACGAGATACCTGACGACGATTTCAGGAAACTCTGCGAAGACGTTCTCAGCTTCGACATCCCCCTTGTCAAGGTCAAAGACAATATCTACTCGCTCGAACTCTTCCATGGCCCCACGTGCGCATTCAAGGACGTGGGCGCGAGATTTATGGCGAGATGCCTTGGCTACTTCTCACGTCAGCGCAACGAAAAGACCGTAATCCTCGTGGCAACCTCCGGCGACACCGGCAGCGCAGTTGCCAACGGATTCCTCAACGTGCCGGGCGTGGACGTCATCATCCTCTACCCGAGCGGCAAGGTGAGCGAAATCCAGGAGAAGCAGCTCACCACCAATGGCAACAATATCACCGCCCTCGAAGTCAATGGCGTATTCGACGACTGCCAGGCTCTCGTCAAGACAGCTTTCGCCAATTTTGACACCAAGGACAAGATTAAATTGACCTCCGCAAACTCCATCAACATTGCGAGGTTGATTCCTCAGTCGTTCTATTATTATTATGCGGTATCTCAGATTAAGAGGAACGACGCAGTGATATGCGTGCCGAGCGGCAACTTCGGCAACATCACCGGCGGCATCCTGGCTTTGAAATCGGGATTGAAGGTAAAACACTTCGTAGCCGCCACCAATGCCAACGACACCGTGCCACAGTACCTGCAATCGGGAGTTTACACGCCCAAACCGTCGGTACAGACCATCTCCAACGCGATGGACGTAGGCGACCCGAGCAACTTCGAGCGTCTTGACATGATTTTTGGACACAGCTGCCAAACCTTCGGCACCACAATATCAAGCTACTCGTTCACCGACGACGCCACCCGCGCCAAGATGAAGGAGACATACCAACAGCACGGCTACATCCTCGACCCGCACGGCGCAGTAGGCATGTTGGGCATAGAGAAGCAGCTCTCAGGCGACCACGATACGCCGGGCATCTTCCTCGAAACAGCCCATCCGTGCAAGTTCCTTGACGTAGTGCAGGAGGCAACGGGAATTACACCGCCACTGCCAGAGACCTTGAAAAGCTGCCTCGATAAGAAGAAGGAGTCGATAAAAATCGACAACGACTACAAGCAGCTCGAAAAAATCCTGGCTGACAGGTACTTGTAATTTTTTTGGAGAAAAAATTGTAAAAAAAACAACAATTTCACCAAAAAAACGTTAATAAATATAGACAACAATTTTTTATGCACCCAAAAATGTCAGAAAACATCGTTCATGACAACATAGCATATCCGCTGTACAAGCATACCAAGGGAGGACGCCTTGAATACTCGTACAGGGGAATTGTTGACTCTACCATCGTAGAATACATCCTTGCGTTGGCGGAAGCCAATTTCACCGACACCAAGGAGCAGATACAGGTGAGGAAGAGGGTGTATTTTATAATGGTGGAAGCGTTGCAAAACATAACGCGCCACCAAGATGTCTATAACGATCCCGACTTCGACCAGAGCGCGCTCTTCATCCTCAAACGCAAAGAGCAGTCGTACTCCATCACCACGGCAAACCTCATCTTCGACTCGGCGATAGAATCCCTGCGCGGCAAGATAGACAAAATCAACGCAATGGACGCCGACGAGCTCAAGGCATACGCCAAAGAGGTGCTGAGCAACGGCACATTCTCCGACAAAGGCGGAGCAGGCCTCGGACTCATTGAGATGGCGCGAAAGTCGTGCTCCAAGTTCCAATACGAATTTGTACCGGCAAAATACGGAATGTCGATGTTCTACATCAACATCGAAGTACCGATGTCGAAAACAATAACGCTCGTCCGCGACCCACAGCGCATACCCAAAATCCGCGAATACCGCTCGCTGCTCCAGCAATGCAACGTCGCGCTCATGTACAGCGGCACACTCACGCAGAGCAACCTCAAAAACCTGCTATCGATACTCGCTAAGCAAATCAACACCACGAAGCTCCTCAAGAGCCGCGTCAACAACCTGATGATAGAGATGTTGCAAAACATCCTCAGATTCGGCGGCAAGCGCGAAGGCGACACAGAAAACGGATGCTACGGTATGTTTGTGGTGAGCGAAGACAAGAAATACCTCAAACTCACTTCGGCAAACCTAATTGACAATTCAAAAATCGAGTACACCAAGCAGATACTCGACTTAGTGAACAACGCCGACAAGAACCAGCGCATCGAGATGTACCACGACGACTCGCCGGGCAAGGCGTTCATCGCAATCGCCAACAAGAGCCGAAACAAATACACATACTTCTTCGACCAAATCGACGAAGACTTCTCGCTCTACTCCCTCAACGTATTCCTCACCAAGGAAAACGAACAGACAGTGGCTTTGTAATATACTGAAAAACAACACAAACAAAAAAATATCAAAAAAAACTTCAAAAAGATTTTTTACTTTCAAAAATTAAACGTACCTTTGCAGTCGAAATTTAAAAAACGAATGGTTTTGGCCCCTTAGCTCAACTGAATAGAGCATCTGACTACGGATCAGAAGGTTGCAGGTTTGAATCCTGCAGGGGTCACAAAGAAGGAAGATTTTTAGTTAGACAATAAGGAGGCCCCTTAGCTCAACTGAATAGAGCATTTGACTACGGATCAAAAGGTTGCAGGTTTGAATCCTGCAGGGGTCACAGAAGCGGAGCAGCACAAAAGCAGCTCCGTTTTTTTTTTGCATTTTAATGTGCCGTATCTAATTACTCTTACAAAAAAAATTTGCTGGATTACAAAATAATTATTTCCTTTGCGCAAACGTTATACATAATATGGAAAAGAAAAACTACATCAAAATAGGGCTCTTGGCTGTGAGTGCCATCGTGATACTCGTTTGGGGGCTCAGCTTCCTCAAAGGCGAAAGCCTGTTTAAGGCAGAAAACCACTACATCGCCATCTACAACAAGCTCGACGGCCTCGCCGAAAGCAATCCCGTGATGCTGTCGGGATACAGGATTGGCTCGGTGGAAAACATCGGCTTCGTGGAGGAGGGCAACGAACTCAAAATCATCGTCAAGATGAAAATCAGCAACGACTTCCAGCTCCCAATTGGCACCACTGCAAAAATAGTCAACATCGACATCATGGGCACCAAAGGCGTGGAAATCATCCGCCCAAAAACTGTAAACGGCTACTACTCCAACGGCGACACACTGCGCTCGTCAATGGACGGCGGCATCATCGACCAGATTCTCGACTTCGTGCTGCCAATGAAAGAAGATTTGGCGGGATTCCTCACCACGTCGGATTCGGTGATGCACGGTCTCAATCAGCTCCTCAACGAGAAAAACCTCAACAACCTCTCGCACAGTCTCGAAGGTCTCAGCGAAGTGGCAAAACACCTCAGCAAAAACGCCAATTCCATCGATTCCATCATGCGAAACCTCGACAAGGCGGCGCGGATGCTCGGACGCAACACCGGCACATTGGAACGAATCATCAACAATTTTGAGAGCGTGAGCGACTCCCTCGCCGTACTTGAACTCTCCAAGACCCTCAACGAAGCCCAGGAAGCCCTCAAAAACGCCAACAGGCTTCTCTCCACAATCAACAACAGCAACGGCACAGCACAAAAAATCATCACAAGTGATTCGCTGTACAACAACCTCGAAGAGGCAACAGTACGCATCAACCGCATACTCGACGAATTTGAAAAACACCCCAAAAAATACATCAACCTCTCAATCTTCGGCGGAAAAGAGAAGAATAAATAAATTATATAATATCAACACTAAAACAATAAAACAATGCTAAAAACCACCAAACAATTCCTCATGGCGATGTTGCCGGCGGCGATGCTGATGGCATCATGCAGCGACTCGAAAAACGACAATGCCAACGATGAACAGGCAACAGTCACCAAACCGGCTGCAATCCTCGATTGCGACCTTGGCAGCTCCACCGACGACCTCTTTGCGCTCACGATGCTCTACGATGCGCATCAGAAGGGGCAAATTGATTTCAAAGCCGTAATGATAGACCGTGGCGGACTCGAAAACCTCCGCCTCGCCGACATCATGAACACCTACTACGGATTTGCCAATATGCCAATCGGCAAGGTGCACGACGCGCCCAAGAGCCCGCAAGTGTTCATTCCGTACTGGAAGATGGCAAAACCCGAGGAATACAAGGAAATGCCCACATTCAAGCGTACATACACCGACGAGCAGCTCGAGCAGCTTCCCGACGCAGAGACGCTCTACCGTCAGATTCTCGCCAAAGAGCCTGATTCTTCTGTTGTGGTGTTTTCCATTGGATTCCCCACCAACATCGCGCATCTGCTCGATTCCAAAGCTGACCAATACTCCGACCTCGACGGTGTGGCTCTCGTGAAGAAAAAGGTGAAAGCACTCTACATAATGGGCGGCGAACTCTCGCTCGACACTCCCGAACCCGACTACAACCTCAAGCAAGACCCGCAAAACGCCCAGACAATGATGGACAAGTGGCCTGTGAAAATCTATTTTTCGCCGGGTTCAACGGGTCAGAAAATCGACTACGCGCCTGAAAGCGTAATTGCCGACCAGAAAAAACTCAATCTCGAAGACAGTCCAGTTTGCAAGACTTACCAACTTTTTGACTGTAATACCGGTCAACGCATGTGGGACGCCTGCGCAATCCAGCAGTACCTGCATCCTGAATTTTATGAACTCCACGGCCCGGTAAAATACACCGTGGACAGCGACATGGTGCTGCACGAGCAGCCCGGCACGCTTCATTTCATGACATACACCAAGACAGCCGCACAAGACACTGCAATCCTCAACCACATCCGCGAAACCGCTCACGGCGGCATTCACAAGCAATAAACCCCGGCTGAAAACATCATTGTATCCTTCGGCGTCAGCGACATGTAACCGCCAACAAGTTTTCCATTGGAAAACACCGGCTCTTGCGCTGCCACCGAAGGTTTTGTGTTTTTGGGGAATACGACAAACTCCGCCTCGCAACCCACAAGGTCTTCAATCATCATCGCGAGCCTTCCCATCGAGTGTCGGCAGTTGATTTCTATACAGGGGTCAATTTTCAACGCGCCGCCCTCGCGGTACACCATGCAGTCGATGCCAAGCGGCCCACAATAATATTTGGTATAAGCAGAATCGTTGAGCGCGGCGATATGCAGGTTGGTGATTTTTTCTACCGCTAATTGTTCCATCCTCGGAATCCTAACGCACCGCCCCACCCTACTGCCGATGTACGCGCCAGTATCCGACGTTGAGAACGTGGAAACGCCCACAAACTTAGCCTTTCCGTCCTCAATATCATAATGGCACGAAAAATCAACTATTTTTTCAAACAGATGTTCGCACTCCACCGCACCTTGCGTCTTGATAATAGAGCGCAGCCAATTGTCAAGATTCGGGGTCATCTGGCTGTTTTTCAGGATTCTGACTCCGCGTCCGCTCGACCCATATATTGCCTTATACACCGCGCCATCGCGTCTGTCACGCAGAAACGCCGCCGCCTCATCCATAGTTTTGGCGATGCAGGGCAATTGATTTTTTTGCGGCAACAATCCGACGTCATAGCCATCCTGACGAGACATTCCCTCAAAAAAATCCACAGAAGTTGCCCTCGAAAAAAGCAACCGATGCTCTGGCGTCCACCGTCCAACGGGCGAATTATAATAAGCCGCAGAAAACCTATACTTCTCCCCTAACCTCAACGCCCTCGGCGAAATGCCCCACGGCCTATAAAAATAAAACTCGCGCACAGAAAGCCTGCTATCGTCGATGTCAACAAATTCGCACTGAAATCTCTCGCTCCAATAATCCCGAAAAAAAACATCATTGGTCTTTGAAATCAGCACACAATCCCCCTTTTGCGCAAAACACATCGGCAGCACCGAAAGGTCATGCTCAAGCATGGCGGGATATTTTGACAGACTGTAGACCGCCTTATTAGCCGCCACTTCGATTTCACATCCGGGATTGAAGAAATATAAGTCCATCGCTAAATGAAAAAGCGTGCAGCCTTTTATGAAAAAAACTGCACGCCATTAACTATTCAATTTGAAGAAACGAAGTCTACTTGTTTACCTGGAACTTCTTGTTGCCGGTCTTGAAGAAATCGACAATCTGGTTGGCTGCTGCGAGACCTGCGTTGATGTTGGCCTCGGCGGTCTGTGCGCCCATCTTCTTGGGTGTTGCAAAGTAGCGGCCTGCAAACTTGGTTGCAAATTCCTCGTTGGCATCGGGAGCAATGTCGGTGATGTACTTGAGGTCGGCGCGTTCTTCCATCAATTTGATGAGTTCAGGCTCGTTGACAACCTCCTTGCGGGCGGTGTTGATGACGATGCCGCCTTTCTTCATCTTATTGACGAGGGCGTAGTTGATGCTCATTTTGGTTTCGGGAGTTGCGGGGATGTGGAGCGATACGATGTCGCACTGTTCAAAGAGAGCGTCCTGATTGTCAACAGCCTTCACGCCGGCAGCCTCGATAACGTCTTTCGGGCAGTATGCGTCGTAGGCGTAAACGTCCATGTCGAAACCTTTGGCGATGCGGGCAACGTTGCGGCCTACCTGACCGAAGGCGAGGATGCCGAGTTTCTTGCCTTTGAGTTCCGAACCCGACTTGCCGTTGAAGAAGTTGCGAACGGCAAACACCAAGAGACCAAATACCAATTCGGCAACGGCGTTGGAGTTTTGACCCGGGGTGTTCATTACCACGATGTTGCGCTTGGTGGCGGCGTCGAGGTCCACATTGTCGTAGCCAGCACCGGCGCGGACAACAATTTTGAGGTTTTTGCCGGCAGCCATTACCTCGTCGGTAACTTTGTCGGAGCGTATGATGATGGCGTCTGCGTCGGCTACTGCGTAGAGGAGTTGCTGTTTGTCGGTGTAGTTTTCGAGGAGGGCGAAAGTATTACCGGATTTCTCCACGATTTCCTTGATGCCATCGACAGCCTGTTTTGCAAACGGCTTTTCTGTTGCTACTAAAATTTTCATTTTATAAACATAAATTATTGGTTATGCAACGCCTTGCGGCGTTGTTTTTTTGAACGAAAATTACCATAAATTGAAAATAAATTACCGAAAATTTTTATAATAATTGAATTTTCGGTAATTTAAGATAAATTTTCGGTAATTATTGTTTTAAAACCCCCGCCGTAGGCGGTGGTCAATTATCGTTTAGTTGGCTTTCTCGAAGTCCTGCATTGCCTGGATGAGAGCGTCAACGCTTGCTTCGGGGAGTGCATTGTAGAGGGAGGCGCGGAAGCCACCAACAGAGCGGTGTCCCTTCAAGCCTACCATGTCGCGGCTCTTAACGAAGTCGAGGAACTTGGCTTCGAGTTCCTTGTACTCCTCGTTCATTACGAAGCATACGCTCATCCTCGAACGCGAACCTGCCTGAACAGTGCCTTTGAAGAGCTTGTTGCGGTCGATTTCGTCATAGAGTTTGGTAGACTTGATGATGGCACGACGCTCCATTTCCTTGACGCCGCCTTCGTTCTGAATCCATTCGAGGGTCTTCATTGCTGCAAAAATCGGCACTACCGGAGGAGTGTTGAACATCGAATTGCCGTCGATGTGGGTCTTGTAGTTGAGCATTGTGGGGATGGGGCGGTCAACCTTGCCGAGGAGTTCGTCTTTTACGATAACGAATGTTACACCAGCGCAAGAGAGGTTTTTCTGTGCGCCACCGTAGATAAGGCCATACTTGCTGACGTCCATAGGACGGCTGAAGATGTCGGAGCTTGTGTCGGCTACCACGGGAATCGGCGAATCGAAGTCTTCCAAGATTTCAGTACCGAAGATGGTGTTGTTGGTGGTGATGTGCATGTAGTCGCAGTCCGTGGGGATTGTGAAGCCCTTGGGGATGTAGGTGTAGTTGTCGGGTTTGCTCGATACTTCTACAACATCGCCGAAGAGTTTGGCCTCTTTTTCAGCCTTGTTTGCCCACGTGCCGGTATTGAGGTAGAAAGCCTTGTTGCGAAGGAGGTTCATCGGAACCATTGCAAACTGGAGGCTTGCGCCGCCGCCAAGGAAAATCACCGAGTATCCGGCTGGAATGTCAAGCACTTGCTTGAAGAGTTCCACGGTCTTGTTCATCACTGCGTCAAACGACTTGTCCCTGTGCGACATGCACATGAGCGAGATGCCTGTGCCGTTGAAGTCTTTGAGTGCTTTTGCAGTCTCCTCCACGGTGTAGTCGGGAAGGATAGACGGTCCTGCGAAGAAATTATGCTTTGCCATTTTTCTGTTTTATGTAATTGTTTTTTAACGTTATTCATTAATACTAAGGCGTGCTATACTGCCGCCTGAAATTCGCTGCAAATATGCAAAATTTCTTTGGATTTACAGAATTTTTTTCAGTGTTTTTTAATTATAAGATTTTTTTTAATAAAATTTTGCATCTTATTACTTTATATATCAATGTTTTGCAATTATAATCAACATAAAAAATGTAGCCAAACGCAAAAAAAATTTGGATAATCTAAAAATATCATATACCTTTGCACCGCAAAATCAAAATTATGGCAGACCAAGTAGCTCAGCTGGTAGAGCACATCCCTTTTAAGGATGGGGTCCTGGGTTCGAACCCCAGCTTGGTCACAATTAATTTTTCCTGATTATCATCCCAACGGCAGCCCACTATGTCAAAATCCAAGCTCAATCTTAATATCACGTGGCACGATGTTGCAAAACATCTCACAAGGATTGTAGTGGCAGTAGCCGCCGTCCTCGCTTACAACCATTATTTCCCGCCGCACCTGATTCCAAAAGGCAACATTTTCAAAATTTTGGTCTACATGCTCATTTATATATTGGTGAGCCTGATTGTGGACAATTTTTTCAAGGGCGGCAACAACAAGAAGCGCAGATAAAACTTTCCGTCAAAAAATTGGCAGCATTATTGTAATTTTATGCAACAAATCACGTTATAACATTCGTGAATCAATGCTTTAAATTACATCTGGATTTTTGAAGGAATTGTTGTCCATATTACTGATTGTATTGTCGTTGTCCATAGCCACCAAAGCGCAAGAACCTGATATGGATGACGATGAGGGTGATTTTGCCGACCCAAACCAGCCTCAAATCGACAGCCTCATCAGCCTCACAAAACAAGATTCGCCCGACAGCGTCAAAGCCAAAAACTATTACCTGATGGCAAAATATTCCAACAATTACAAACTACAACTTGAATACGCAACCACGTCCCTGAAATATTGCAGCGACACCGACACATTGATAAAAGCATTTGACAATAGCTACATCGGCAGCGCATATTACATGCTCGACGAATCCCAAATGGCACTCCCGTATTATTTCAAGGCGATGGAACTATTTGGCTACGTATCTGACAATTCAGGATTTGCCAATCAGCTTATAAATATCGGCAACTGCTACGAGGAGCTGAATATGCAGGACAGCATTTTTTATTATTACAACTTGGCTCTTAAATATTGCACCGCCATTGAAAACAACGCCCTCATTTCATACATATACCAGCGTCTTGCTCTTGTGTATAGCAACATCCAACTTTTTGAAAACGGCGTCGAGTATTATCACAAAGGTCTGGAATATGCCATCGCCGCCGAAGACAATCTGGAGACGGCGTGCTGCTATCTCGGCATTGGAGAAATTTACTCTACGGAACACGTGCCACTATATTTCAAATCGGTGCAATACCTCAGAAAAGCCGTCGCAATCTTCGAAGAGGAAGCCACCGACGATTCGTATTACATATCATGCCAATACGACACATACAGCGCGTTGTCATACGCCTACATCAACATAGCCAAGACCACGGGCGAACGCAAATACGCCGACAGCTGCAATATCTTCATCGAAAAGGTCGGTGATTTTTACCTCCAGCAGGGCAACTTCCAGTCGCACGTCGCCACGAGATATTCTTACGTCCATTACCTGGAATTCAACAAAGAATACCGCAAGGCACTCGCCGAACTCATCGGGCTTGCCAAATATATCGACAAATCAGCAGTTGCGTTGAAGGAGTACCACAGGCAACTTTACCAGCTCTACCTTTCTATCGGCGACTACAAAAACGCCCTCGAAAACCTCGAAAAATACAACGAATACCGTTTTGCGTTTCTCAACGACAGCACCCTCAACACCCTGAAAAACGCAGAAGTGGAGCGCACCCGCATCATTGAAGAACTCAAACGCGAAAACGCCGAAAAGACCTACGCCTTGGCAAACGCCAAACTAAGCTCCGACCGCAACAGGATGATAGTGGTGATTGTGGTGCTGGCTCTTGGATTGTTACTGATAGTCTGGGTGTTGTGGAGGAACAGGACATTCAACAAAATCTTGCAGCGCAAAAATGAAATTCTCAACATCCAGAAAACCGAAATTGAGACACAGCGCGACGAAATAGCCATGCAGAACGATATAATCACCGAGCAGATGCAAAATGTGGAATCCGCCAACAATAAGATTGTATCGAGCATCAACTATGCCAGCCGCATACAACGCGCCGCAGTATCGTCCATCGACGAAGTGAAGGCGTTGTTCCACGAGAGTTTTGTATTCTATAAACCGAGGGACATCGTGAGCGGCGATTTTTACAGGTGCGGACGTTGCGGCAAATATTCTGTGATGATTACCGCCGACTGCACGGGTCACGGCATACCAGGCGCGTTTCTCTCGATGCTTGGACTTTCGGCTTTGAAGGAATTTATGGTCTATGAATACGACGCAGCAAACCCCGGCACGGTGCTCGACCGCATCAGGAGTTTTATAAAGACCACATTTGCAGTGTCACCCAACGGCAAAATCATCGATGACGGCATGGATATGACCATTTGCTGTTACGACTTTGCCGAGATGCAGCTCCGCTATGCCATCGCCAACCAAGTAGCGTACATAATCCGCGACGGCAAGGCTATAAAACTCAAAGGCGACAATATGCCCGTAGGAAACTACGTCCGCGAAAAAGAGCACTTCCAGACGCTCACCATGCCCATCAAACACGGCGACATGGTATACACATTCTCCGACGGCATCCAAGACCAAATAGGCGGCAGCGAACAACGCAAATTTCTGATGTGCCAACTATTGGAGATAATGATAGACATCGCCGAAAAGCCCACCGAAACCCAAGCCCAAATCCTCGAACAAAAAATCATCGACTGGCGCGGCGATATTCCTCAGGTGGACGATATGACATTAGTAGGCATCCGCGTCTGATTTTTTTTTGGATTTTTCAATGGGATTAATTATATTTGCAGTTGGAAACCAAATCGAAAATCGGATATGAGGATCAAAATCTTGATATTGCTATTGTTGCTGACGGCATCCCCCGTTCTCGCCCAGGAAGACAGCGAGGACGAGGATGACAATATCCAAATCAAGGTTGACAGCATCCTCGCCCTCGTCAAGCCCGACTCGCCCGACAGCTCCAAGATGTTTTGGTACTACCAAATAGGGGTTATCGCCGACAATTCTGACACCGCCATCAAATACGCCCAACTTTCGTTGGAATTGTGCAAGGACGGCGACACCAAGTTTATTGGCGACAATTATTACAACATCGGCGTTTCGTATTTTATGCAGGACAGGTCAAGCGAGGCGTTGAAATATTTTTTCAAGGCGGAGCCATATTATGAGAAGCTGTCCAAAAAGAACAAAATCGCCGACAACAACATCGCCATCGGCAAATGTTACCACGACCTCAACCTCAACGACAGCAGCCTTACACATTTGGGCAGGGCGTTGGAGCTTTATACGGAGCTTAACGACACCGCCTGCATCACCTACGCATACCAGTCGATTGGCAATGTAAATATGGATTTGCGTTTTCACGAGACAGCCAAGGAGTATTTTATGAAGGCGTTGCTGATGGATTCGGCGAGCTGCACCTATCTCAACGAGGCTTACGACTACCAGCTGCTCGGCTATATGGAACTCGAAATCGGCTCACCAAAGGACGCGCTGCTCTACCTCAGCAAATCCGCCTACATATTCGACACCATACCCACCGACGATGCATATTACATCAACCTCAAATACGAGACATACATGTTTATGGCGCAGGCTTACATCGCCTACGCCGAACAAAACAACGAAAAGGCATACGCCAACAGCTGTCTCGACTACATCAAAAAAATCGGCAATTATTTCATCAACACCAATTACAACAGCAACCAGTTGACAACTCTGCAATGTTATGCGCGGTATCTTTCCTTTGTAGGGAGGGACAAGGAAGCCATCAACGTATTGCTCAGATGTGAACAATACTTGCAATCCGACCAGCGCGACATTGTTTTCTCTGAGTATTACAGGCATCTTGTCAACGTCTATAAAAAAATTGGCGACTACAAAAACGCCCTCGAAGCCACCGAAATGATGCACCATTACAAGGAATCGTCCATCAACGACAGCACAATGAACATTGTGGCAAAATTCCAAGCGGAGCAGGAGGTGAAAATCCACAAGGCGGAGCAGGAGCAGGAAATGCGTATTCACAAGGCGGAGGCTGATGCCAAGCAAAAGCAGATGCGCATCATCATAATCTCGCTCGGTGTGGTGCTATTGTTGGTGACATTGCTGGTAATCAACAGGATGAAAGCCCTGAAAATCAAGCGAAAGGCCAACGAAGACCTGATGCAGAAAAACCACATCCTCGACCAGCAAAAATCTGAAATCGAGGCGCAGCGCGACGAAATCTGGAACCAAAAATCCGAAATCGAGGCGCAGAAAGACATCATCACTCAGCAGATGCAGGCTGTGGAGCAGGTCAACAACAAGCTGATGAGCAGCATCAACTACGCACAGCGCATCCAAAAGGCCGCCATCTCCCCAAAATCGGAGATTGACGAACTCTTCCCCGAAAATTTTGTCTATTACAAGCCCCGCGACATCGTGGGCGGCGACTATTACTGCGTGGCGCAATGCGGCAGATTCCACGTGATGATTACCGCCGACTGCACCGGTCACGGCATCCCGGGCGGATTCCTCTCGATGCTCGGCATCTCCGCGCTCAAAGAATTTTGCGCCACGGAATACGACGCCGCCAATCCCGGCACCATACTCGACCGTATGAGGGATTTCGTGAAGACGACATTGGTATCCGACGACAGCGAAATCGACGACGGTATGGATATGACCATTTGCAGCTACGATTTCGACTCGATGGAATTGCGATACGCCGCAGCCAATCAGTCGGCGGTGCTGATAAGGCAGGGCAAGACGACCACACTCGACGGCGACAGGATGCCCGTGGGACGCTTTTTTGCTGAAAAAGAACATTTCCGCACGCATATAATACCCATCAAGCAGGGCGATATGATTTACACATTCTCCGACGGCATCCAAGACC